>Ga0131853_10002638_pt1 | contig 32022 bp, 20 predicted proteins | sample TergutLab28metaG_FD_92764 | JGI IMG/M metagenome (GOLD analysis project Ga0131853, IMG submission 92764) | Labiotermes labralis P1 segment gut microbial communities from Petit-Saut dam, French Guiana - Lab288 P1 (version 2) (version 2) | ecosystem: Host-associated > Arthropoda: Insects >... | reverse complement strand
TAACACAAAATTTTTTGCGGTTAAAAAAAACTTTATACCTTTATAAAAAAAAAAAAAGAAGTGGACACCCAAATTGACGCCAAAAATAACCCAAAAAAAACATAAAGAAAAAATAAAAAAAAAAAAACCCACCCCCCCCCCCCCCTCTCAGTGTGTGTAGAATCTCTCTCCCCCCCCCCCCTCCCCCCCCCTCTCTCTCTCTCTCTCTCTCACACACACACACACCGTCCGATTTACTGTACGTCAACATTTTTCTTTACTGAATTTCTGATTGGTACAGCCTATCCCATCGGCATTTGTATAGTATTCACATTTAGAAGGAATACTCTGGCTCCCCATTATGCTTTTATCTGATACACTCAACAAAGCAGGCATAAAATCAACCAATACCAACCGACCCAGTGACAAACGAATATTTTCAACACTGCCACACATAAAATACATAACCAAACAAATTATTCGCCAATGGCATGCCAACTATATACAAGCGGAAGCAACTAACGGAACAGCATACTGGCATGTTCCAATTGGTCCTTGAAACGGAGTCCCCACGTACAATGTATTGTCTTTCAACTGGGTGCCAAACTGCTCACTCCCCAGCGGATGTATAGAATGTGGCCAAAACGAGATTACTAAAAAAATGTGAACACGCCAACCTACATACACAGCCAACTGTCACAACGAGAGTACGAATATCTGCCTAGCTTATTCTTCAACAGCGGACCTAAGAACATGCTTATTCACGGCTTACTTAACTATTCCGTTTCAACGTCACTGGTTATCAAGTGTGGAATAGTGGGGTATAATCTGTCAATGACGAATTGGAAAAGATGTAAAAAGCAGCGACAACACTTATAATAGAGAATGATCTATTGCAGATCTCCCCTTTTTACAATACCTAACATGTTTACGAGATGCCGACTATTATCAACTTTACATCTGTTGCTAACATACTGAGAAAATTTTACAGTGACCGTTGCGTAAAACGTGAAATGGACACTTAAAATACTCGGATTTTGTGTCACTCACAAATATAAAACCTAGGGACAATAACAAATCGAACGTGCAGGAAGTGTTACACTCTGCGGACGTTTCCTACCTTGTTGCATTACTGTCATAACAAAATCCAGACCAGGCACATTAGCCACAGTCTGATGGTAGGAACCGGAGCAAGTGTGAATGCAGTCTACACCAGCACTTCAATACAGGCATACTTCATGCTGACACTGAATTACAGAGCGTACTCAGCGACCGAAGGGTCCAATCCTCCTACAGGAATGCACTTACGCGTCGTTTTTGCGTTGTGTTACCGCGTTACAAGTAGCGAGACTGCGTATAATGTATCAGGCCTGCTACATGTTTCGCCACGCCTTTTTTTTAATAATATACTGAAAACACACATATAAGATAAATCTATAAGATAAATCAGGAGCATTAACTGCACCGTTTTCAGGACGGGTTATGTACATCTCAAACGCTGAAATGAATTGTGTTCCTTACAGTGTAACATGATAAATATGATATGAGGACTGAATTCATGCGGCAAAAGTATCAGTGGCGGACTTCTGCGTACACGATAATGAATTTTCGAGTGCCAAAAAACGGGGGATTTTTATTGAAAAGATGGACGAGTATTACCTCCTAAAAATATTCTATTCCATGCAATTAATAACAGCTGCATTTCTAGGCTAATAGTTAGCCAACGTGCACCCAACGTAACAATTTCGCCACGTTCGCCCTGCTACTACACAGCATAAATATCCTTCTTATTGAATAATTCTGAAAACCTAAGACTTAAGACAAAAGAAAAGTATTCAAGCATAAACACATGTTCCGTTCTTCTCTCCTACGTCTATTCGAAACATTTTTCGCTCCGAACGTACGGAGAGGTATGCTCGAGATGACAGCTGATACGCACGTGAGTCGTCATGCCAAGTGACTGTTACTGCTATCTGATTTTAATCCAAGTTAGAATGGTCCACATATTTCAGTAAAACTCCCCAATATCCGATGTTTGGTTCATGCGTTCCGCGGTTTTCTAGCTCTTACGTACGGTTCACAAACCGGCATGGCAGAACTAATAAAAGAGTTTTGCAACATTTCGCTGAGAACGTGCCAGAAGATACAATTACATTCGTCTTCCTGCCACAGCGGAGGAAGTAAGAAACCGACGGAACTAATTTCACTTTCACGCAATTTGAAATCCACCCGTCCTTAGATCTGAAATTAAGTGAAGCTTACGGCGTGTTATTATTATTATTATTATTATTATTATTATTATTAGGGGAAACAAATGGGTTGACAAGCGAATCACTTAATAAGGTGCTGTAATGTTGATGAAGGTAGTGGCTGGTAAGGCGATCCACTGCAGGCAACCAAGAGTCCATTTCCGGAACATTTCTCACGAAAAGGAACAAAATGATGTCAGGATCAAAGTGAAGATGTTATAAAGAAAGAGTAACAGACGATGAAATGACGTAAGAGAGCACATAACCCACTTGAACACAGTAGGCAACAGAGAGATCTTTGATTCACGAACCGCTGCAACAGTAATTGCAATCTTCCTTCCATCTCTTTCTTGGTCAGGGTACGCCTCGGTTTCTTGTTGAATTCTAAGAACTACGTAGTCTGCCACAGAAAGTGTAAGGGGCTTTTGTTTTCTACAGGTGCTAAGCATCTCCTTCGATGCTCTGCACCTCTTCAACTAAGTCCAGGTACCGAATGTATTTTATCAAGCAACATCGCAGCCTAAAGAATTGTCTCATAGTTTTAATTTGGTAAAGTAATTATGTAAAGATGAAATGAGCGGCATTCTCATGACATACTGACATTGTGAGACGAAAGTGCAATCTCAATATCCTTCAATATTATCATAAATGAGATGCACATATTTTAATTTTTCTCTACTGTTTTAAGTATATAGACCTGAAGTTGGCCGTAAGGAGGGTCGAAACATGTATAACTTGTCATGAAATACAATATTGAAGATGTGTTGACTGCAGCGAAGTGCTTTATTTTTCTTTTCGATACACAAAACTCAAGGGGACATAATACTCTCAGGATGTACAGTGATACCTCGGTTAACGAGTGACCCTGCTAACGAATTTTTCGGCTAACGAAGATTTTTTTTGCTGTTTTTCGGACTCGGCTAACGAATGTTTCAGTGGATGCGCGCGCTAACATAACGCAGCAAACATGAACGGTCGGGCCATTCCACGAGCTTATCTTTTCCGTCTGTATGTGTGTTTCGGCTAACGAATGTGATTCCGGAACGAATTATCTTCGTTAGCCGAGGTATCACTGTACACAAAATATTGATTACGAAAGCAAAGGGAAAAGACCATTATGAAGAACAGGATAAGACAACTACGGATACCAATGTAAAGGTGAGACAGTGTATTTCCAGATAAATAGGGTTCAATGCCGTGAAATGGATTTAAGCAGCTCCTAAAAGCCAAGAACGCTTACAAAATTCCGCGATAAATCTTCTCTCATAACGGCCCATCTGGAAGACCGAGGTGAGGTCTGGACAGCAGTAAAACTGATATTAGAGGGCAGGTGACAAGGTTCGAAGATGACACCGATTCCGATCATGTATTAGCGACAATGAACATCCGGATTCTGCCACCACACCGTCGTTTCATAATCACAGTTTTACTGGCATTTAGACCGTTCAGAATCCATACACATGCGACGTAATAGGGACCCCGAGTTGCTGGCACTCCGTGAAAACGTCTGGCAACTATTTGCATTCCTGTAACAACGTTCATCGTCAAATGTTTGTAGCATGTCAAACTGCATTATAAGCCTATCCATACAGGTCTCACCTATGGGCGTAAACATCTGGGCTCGTCTAACCGAAGTCTCGGTTGATACTTTTATTTTCCACTCTTCATCGTGTTCTGCGAGCATATGGACGGTCGGAGGAGTTCGCTAAGTTAATACGATAGGATGCCGATAGTAGCAATTGAAAGACGTCAGAGAAATAATCAGGCTTGCATCGCTCGACAGAATGTGAACTCTGCAGCAATGCGCCCGCTTAGTACCAGTACCTTACTGAAAACCGCGAGGCGGTCCTACCTGTCGAGTAAGCAAAGACTAGAGACAAAAAAATTCCTAGAAAGGTCTAACGTAAGACAAGAATGCGATTCGGAGCGAACACAAAATGCACACCAGGCAAATATCCTTATTCTGGCCGGAAATTACGAAAACGCGCTTCAAAATGTCCGGTGAGATTATCAATGTAACATTAATAATTAATCAATTTGGAGAATCATACAGGTGCGTTTGAATAGTCGCGAATATTTGCTTCGTCACGTGCGGAAGAACGGACGGACGGACGGCTCCCACTGGATGGATTTCCGTGGAATTTGGCATTGGGGACTTTTATGAAACTCCATCGAGAAAATCCAGATTCGGTTGAAACTGGGCAAAAGTATCGGACACTTCAGACGACGACGTCAGTACGTTCTGTTGCTGCCGGAGACATTAAAACGAAATACAAACGCTCTCTTCGAGTAAAATTTATCAGGCTGTTAGGATAGCCGAGGTATAAACATTACGCGAACGCGCCACAGTATTAAGTTGTACGCACACTGCCTATCTTGTTTTGTGTAATTTCCACAGGTACACATTTCGATTACGGTAACATTTTCGGATATCCACATTCCAACTGCCACCACGTTCCTAGTGACAAACACACAGCGACTTCTTTATACATACGAGTAATTTGTATGTACGGTCTTAATCTACCCCCATACAAAGTCCCAGATGCTCATGTCAAATGGTTAATTAGGTGCTGCCGGAAACCCGCACATTCAATGTGGATTTCGCATAGATGCCATACTATTATTTCACACCGTGGAAAAAGTGAAGTCGAATATTCTTCGAGAATATACTGCATCAAAAAATTCTGTATAGGTCTACTCTGGATGAAGAAGTGCTACTATCCCTTCCACCTCACATATTCATACGGCCGCCATGTTGGTATTACTGAGGGCAGAAAATCAAATCGTAGGACGGTGGTACAGCAACTAGTGGAATTCAAGTCCACATAGAGCTTCACTAAAATCGTAATCTGGTTCAAGTGTTACCTTGGGGGGGGGGACAAATATTGGGAAAGATGACGTTAACAAAATCCCACACCAGAAACAATGAACGACAGTCAACACTTAACATTATTTTGTTAAATGTTTATCACACATGAACCAACTGACAGCGGTAGACCTCAATGACACTTGTATTTTAAAACATGTTAACACTTCTTTTTCTGCAGTTTTTTTCGGGCAACGACAAAGAATTACAGACAGTGCCGCTTATCCGACTGACATAAAACAAAATTAAAATCGTACGCTATTAGAATGTTTCCAGAACCACACAGAATTAAGAAAGGAAACAGAGCCTATTATGCACTTACAGGATTAATGACCTCTACATTAAATAGCAAATATACTAAAAGGAAGATATACATGACATTGATAAGGCCGGTAGTGACCTACGAATGAGAACCTACACAATGTTTGTACCGAACATAAATAATTTATTAGTTTTCGAAAGACAAGTTTTAAGGAGGATTTTTGGGAAAATTCAGTGTAAGGGAGGATGCAGAATAAGAGGTAAAAACGAATTGCAGAATTTGATAAAAGAAAAAGATATTGTTAAATAAATAACAATACAAAGAATAAAATGGTGGGGTCATGTTAACAGAATGGGAGATCTAAAACTAGTTAAGATCACTGATTGGAACCCCACAGGAATAAGAACCAAAAAATGGCCACAGAACAGACGGAGAGATGAAGCAATAAACGATTTCAAGAAGCTAAAGCTGAGAAATTGGATCCAACTCGTTAAAGACAGAAAAGGCTGGAATGACCTAGGGCAGAAGACCAAAAAGCCATGTAGGGTTGTAGTGCCAGAAGAAGAAGAAGAAGAAGACGAAGGAGAAGAAGAAGAAAGGAGGAGAAGGAAGAGGAGGAGGAGGAGGAGGAGAAGAAGAAGACGAAGAGGGAGGAGGAGGAGGAGGTGGTGGAGAAGTAGGAGAAGGACGAGGAAAAGAAGAAGACGAAGGATGAGGAGGAGGTGGAGGAGGAGGAGGAGGAGACGGAGAAGAAGAAGAAAAGTGGTGGTGGTGGTGGTGGTGGTGGTGGTGGTGGTGGTGGTGGTAGTAGTAGTAGTAGTAGTTATTGTTGTTTCCAGAACTAAGTGACAATCCTTACGTAATGCAGAAGAAGAAGAAACAGTAGTAGTAGTTTCCAGAACCGAGTGATATTAATCCTTACGCAATGCACACCGACACCACATACAGGACGGCGGCCACGACCTTCCCACGAGCATGGCACCAGTGTGTTGCACTTGCCGTGCGTTATCGCCCATCTTTCTGTAGAAATGGGAAAACAGAGCCAAACAGTTCTTGCCCCATACTCCGTAAAAGCGAACAAACAGCACATATTCAACGAAGGTCAAGATTTCACTCGAATTTCATCCTTGTAGTTCGTTACGTCGTGAATGTCAAACTGTGATTCATCAAAAAGTTCAAAAAGACGGGCAATGCACTATCACATTACGATGTGGCGCGTTTGGGTACTGTTTATACCTCCTCGGCTATACCAAGAGCATGATACCATTCATTCGAAGGGCCCGATTTAGTGTCGTCGGTAACATTAAAATGCACTTAGGGACCCATGTACAGTATCCATTATTTTTACCAGACTTTAACCAAATATGGAGCTTATCGACATATTTTATGAAAGTCCCTAATACCAAATTTCACGGAAATCCGTCAAGTAGATGGTGCGCTGATACATGCCAACGGGCGGGCGGACGGACATGACGAAGCTAGCAAGCGCTTTTCACCACAATGAGAACATGCCTAAAAACGGACATCTGTTGTAAGTGCCAGTAACACGTGAATGCAACAAGGCCGGCCTATTTACGAATGAGAAGGATACAGTACAGTCATGCGTTTGACATCCTACACTCATGAAGATCCTGGAGGCAGAAACGGGACGCACTAGTGATATTACTTCCTCTGTGACGTCCGCGTCTTGTACAGGAACTATCCTCTCGAAAGGCGGCGAATGTCATTTACAGCTCTTTCTTGTAATCGGTATCTATGTTCCTAAACGGACAAGCTTCCGTATGTGGTCATTTCACAAGAAGAAACCTCACGTTAAAACACAATTTTATAACCCCTTCGGCTGATACGGCATCTTGATATTATCTGCAAACCAAAAAATATCGAGAAATTTGTAGAAGAGACTAACATTTGGAAAAAAAATCAGTCAATTTTGCAAGATTCCCGGAGGAATCCTCCGTATCATCAGCAGAAGGCGGTCATGGTAACGAACCACTAACGGACTTGCAAGCACATCAAGCACCTTGGATTCGTAGCTGAAAACTGTGTATTCGTGACCAGCCGTACCTGATAATTCAGAACATATTGAATGATACATTGCATATAGCACGCTTACAGCGTGCGGTAAAACCGTCCTGCGCACCACGGCATGCAAATGTAGGGAACAGTGGAAGTAAAATTCCATGCACTTTTAAACACATGACGGACGTCAGTTACGTTCACGTTTCCAACCACTCTTCCTCCGAAGAACGTAGGAAACTTGGCGTTTTAAGCACTGGCACCAATTAATGTCAGGGCCAAAGAAATGATACAAAACACGGTGTGAAGGCGATAAGTCTACCAACTTTTCTTCACGTAGCAGTAACACACATTAATACATACTCTAAAGGAAAACGCAGAAGCTTTAGTAGCTGCTACTAGGGAGATTGGACTGGAAATAAGTGCTGATAAAACTAAGTACATGTCTCGAGATCAGAATGCAGGACGAAATCACAGTGTGAGGATTGATAATAGTACTTTCGATAGGGTGGAAGAGTTTAAATATTTGGGAACAACTTTAACAATCCAAAATTCTATTCCGGAAGAAATTAAGAGCAGATTGAGGTCAGGAAATGCTTGCTTTTGTCTTCCAGGTTGCTACCCAAAAATTTTAAGATTAAGATATATATAACTATAATTTTGCCTGTTATTTTGAATGGGTGTGAAACTTGGTCGCTGACATTGAGGGAGAAAGGAAGCTGAGGGTGTTGAGAATATTTGAACCTAGGAGGGACGAAGTAACGGGGGAATGGAGGAGATTGCATGACGAGGAGCTAAATGATCTGTACTCCTCACCCAACATTGTACGGGTGATAAAATCAAGAAGAATGAGATGGGCTGGGCATGTGGCGCGTATGGGTAAGGAGAGGGGGGTGTATAGGGTCTTGGTGGGGAAACCAGAGAGCAAGAGACCACTGGGGAGACCTAGGCGTAGATGGGTGGATAATATTAGGATGGATCTCCAGGAGGTGGGATGTGGGTATATGGACTGGATTGGGCTGGCCCAAGATAAGGACAGGTGGCGGACGCTTGTGAGTGCGGTAATGAATCTTCGGGTTCCGTGAAATGCGGGGAATTTGACTAGCTGCAAACCAGTTAGCTTCTCAAGAAGGATTCTGCACCATGAAGTAAGTAAGTAAGTAAGTAAGTAAGCAGTAATATATTAACCGGTCCGGTCTGTTACGTGAAATCGGGTTATGGTGATATCACAAACATGCCAAACAAATCTGTTAGAATTACTGTCTTGAACAGTACGTCAAATACTCCAAATAAGGCACTGGTGCAAAACTTGGACACCACGTGTTCCATCATTCTAGTACTGCCAAATAACATCTACCAATGTGAATAATGCGTAAAGGTTAATCAAACAATTAAACAGTAATATGATTCATGCAGGTATTATACTGGGCCGCTAGCCATACTAACGTACTGGTGACAACACTTCACGGAGAGTGGGCAGAGATAACTTCCGTAACTTCCAGCCTGTACGTCATACAGACCAAATGTTGTAACAGAGTTCCCTGAATGACATCAGTCAACAAGTTCAAAGTACAGACGTCTCGGGTGTCAAAGTTTCCACTGTGAAGGATTTCAAATAAAGTAATCATGAGATAGAAAATCTTAATTCACCAAACTGTAGAGGTGAAAATTTACTTTATTTGTTCGTAAATAACAATATCAAAATTATGGCTGTGTGTGTGTTACGTTTCAAATTTTCCTGTGCTAAAAAGACACCGGCACGTGGCAACAGTAATATAAAGCATGATCTCCTAATCATGGTAGATGTTTGCCTGCAACCATGGACAGATACTCACATGAAATATACAATTTTTATACGAAAAGCGTTTACAAGTAGACTGTATTTTAAACATTTTAACAATGTTAATGGAAAACACAGTACGCTGATTCAACACAAGCACGTCTGTAACAAAATCTGCTATCATTATACGTATTCCTTTGTCGGAGACCTCCCAGATGACGACGATGCTAAGGCCGAAACATGTAGCAAGCAAACTGTACAGTGACAAATGAATGTCGTCGATTGTGCAATTTTTGGATTAAATGCTGCATGGAATATGGAAAACATTAAAGTAGTAGTCATGTCATCAACATCCCTGCTTGTGGTATACGAACTTCAACCCATGGATAGATCTTAGCATAACGGCATCGTATCAACTGCAAATGTTATTTCAGGAAGAATATGTGGCTACGATAGTGTCCTATTTTAAAGGGCTGGAGAGGGGCTGGGGAAAAGCGGTCAAGGCCTTTTTTCAAAGTATTAACCGGCATTCGTTTGGAGTAAGGGACAAAAAATACATCTCCTTAAATCGTGAGTCGTTTGAATTTTAATCAAAATCACCAAGTTTGCAGGCTCACGAATTTACGTAAGAAAAAATGAACTCTCAACTGAAAGTTACGAAAATGTAAATCCCACTTTCAGTTCTTTGGGGGTAAAAAGTTACTGAAATAAATTATGTCACCTGATGAAAGCAGGTTTCTGGTAGAGTGCAAAATTACCTTGCACAAGTTTTACAGTTAAATTGATAAGATCTGTCTTGCTGTAAAGTGGAACAACAAAAATCCTAGCAAAAAATAAACATAACAATTATTCAGAAGTTTTGAAATAAAGGAAACGTGCAGCGCAACAATTCCGGGGCGTCTGTTCCCTTTTGATTCATCGTATCGGCAACGGTGACAGCGTACAATGACAAGGGTCCACACATTTTCCAAAAATACAGAAGCCACCTCCAAATTTTAAGAACCAGAATGGTGACACGAAGGAAGTTACACAGAGCACCCACATTTTGCATGTAAGGAAAAATAGCTGCAATGAATATACTGAAAATGTTTGGCGCTACAGTGGAAAATTTAGTCGAATGGGCAACAACGCGACCGGTATTTGTACATCCCTGGCATATGGTACTATATGTGCTTCATGTTTCTCTACAACTTCATTCCGAAATATCTTACGCTCCGAAAAATATTTAGCAAGTTACGCCCCAGATGGGCACAAAAATGGACGCAGATCTGCAAGTAAAATGATGGTTTGTTGTTGCCCGAATGTTAACAAAAAGTGGGACGTGCAAACAAAACTCCCCAGTATCAAGTTCTGCGAAAATACGTTCAGTAGCTGAGTTGTTATACGGACTGACAGACAAAATGAAGCCGAATGGCCATTTTTACGCCTTTTCGTAACGAACGCGGCCAAAATGCAGCGATTAAATAGTCGCAGATGAATAACTAATAAAGGTGTTAATAGGTGAAAGGTAATGTTATCCCGTTACAGGCCCGGTGTGGCCCAGAGGGTGGGTAGAGGTATAGCTCTACTCTTCCATGACCGCGGCACTAGAAGGGGGTAAGTGTTCAGTAGCACGTCCCGGCCGCACTTTACCCCCGGGAAAGAGCCGGCACCCATTATACAGGAGGCTGGGTGGGCCCCTGGGCAGGTCTGGACGGGCGGAATATCTCGTCCCAACCGGGATTCGATCCCGGACCGTCCAGCCCGTAGTCAGTCGCTATACCGACTGAGCTACCGGGCCCACAATAAAGGTTTTAAAATGTTTACATAATAACAAAGACAAAACATTCATATACTAAACAAAAACTCTTCATGTCCATCAAAAATGCACAACACAGTACGTAATACGGAACTGTATGCGTCTGATTTATGTGTGGGGTGAGCGAAGAAATTCCAGGGCTCGGTAATCGCAGGGGATGTGTCAACGGAATTCCAGCGTGTCGCATTACAACCGTCCTGTCATCAATCATCTCCATTTGCCTGGTAGCGAAAGTTTAGAACACGACCGAATCGCATGTACCCGAACACACATCACTACGCGCCTGATGAGCTCATCTTGCGGTTACTGTACGCATCTTTCTCACCTGCACTCCGGATCGATTCTGGGCGTAAAATGTGTTACGTGTACAATGCTGCTTTGAGGCATGATGTCCAGGAGTTCCCTCGATTTCTTTACCTCTCGTCCTCCCATCCATACTATCGACCTTGTATCTGTATGAATATGGTCAATCTCAGTAAATAACATGGCGTTCTGAAACCCTGAGCTACAACAAATCGATATGTCACACTGCCTGGTGCTACAGGGTTACGTGGAAAAGAATATAAATATTTTCACAACTTAAGACGGCAGCAAAACTTCACATCCATCTACGGTGTCGAAAACATAAACCGTTCACAATGTCTTCTTAAAGGTAATAAAGTTAAAAGTGAGTACACCGGTCTTTAAAACACAGCAAGAAGGTGCATGATATACCAAAATGGACTATACGACGACGATACAAAAAAAAAAAAGCTGTATCAATACAAGTCAAATAAACAGTAAGTGAGAAAGTTTACATACGATTTCTACTGAAACACAATTTCGCAACTTTAAACAACCGAACATCTAACATTCCGTCCATCACCAAGCAACAGAAATACTCATGAACGTGCACTTATAATAAGCAATTTTAACATATATAATTTGTCACATTTTACAACCATTCATTATAACTGTATATGACAAACAGCATGTTCCGCAAACAATGATTTAAAACTGCGACTTGAGTCAGTAACACAAGGCAATTGTACAACCGTACTTCCTAGTTTTGATAATGGCTTGAAGATGATTAAGTTCTGAGCGAAACATGTTATCAAATAATGTAAACTAATACAGAATATTCACTAAACAGTTGTGTCGACGGTGTTAAGCCTCTATATTATATGCCACTGCGTAATTCAGTACATTTCAAAATGATACATAATGCAGGTTAAATATTGCACATAACTGTCAATTCGTTACGCTAAACAGACGATTAAAAACAATACAAAGATCAAACACAAAAGCAAAAGCGTTCGCCCTGTTCCAATAAATTATTGCTTAACATACTATTTCTCGGGAATTCCTACGAGCAGGGCATGTTCCTCCGACGAGCTGGTGGGTACCTACTGACTAAACAACACGGCGTCACGTCCCAGAATAACGTAATCTTCATATCCACCACTATATTCCACTCACCAACAATTTCAACACCTATCTACAAATTTCCTATTAAGCCTCAATGCAATACAGTACAATGTATGTTTGGTTTGTTACACACACACACAACACAAGATAACTAAACGAACAGTTAATCACTTACATCAAACAGAACAAAATTTTCAGTAAATGTATCAACTTACCGCTCAGTTTATAGTTACGTCATCACAACTCCGAGCATGAATGGTACTGCCATCCGTCAGCTGTACATTACGACACCTGTAAAACAATATCGTCATTTAGACCCATACCTACTAAAAAGCTATACAAAATTTAACGTAGAACGTCTTTCCTGCTGTGCGCAATTAAAACAAAAATTCTCTGCGCGGTGTATGAATTTAAAAATGCTCCCGGAGTTACGATAACGTCCCACCACAACCTTGAAAAAGAATGTAACCTTCAGTACCACCGATGTCTCGTGTAACAGCGCATGTCTATGCTATGCAGCACACACTATGTTCTTACTCCGACTGCTTGTCCACATTACGCAGTACTACTACAGTATTGTACGACAGGCTTTTTCTTCATCCGCATTTTAAAAACACGCACCAGGATTTCTCCACTCCTATAAGGTTAGCTGAGAGAAAACTGGTTTGACAGCACAGTTTCGGAGAGAACCAGCAGCACTGATCACACACAGACTGTATACGTACGTACTGTCAGTCAGGAAAACTTGCGGACGGGGGAAAGAAACAAACTGTACTGACGGCCTATTGACTCATATTATTGAACAGGAATCTGGCACTTCGCGTAAAACACGCTATTATCTCCACCCACGTTACGTTTCCTTCAACCGCTATTTCGCGCAGAAGCTAGCTGTGCAATCGGCACAAAACTGTCTACTCAGTGTACGTAGTAATACGAGTTGGATTGGTTACCTCACCCAGCCAGCCAGGCAGCCTATTCCCCGACCAACCCAAACGTACGACCGGCTCTACGCCAGCACTCCCTCCTCCCCTCCAATATCGCATCATGTCACTCCAGCGTGTGTGACTCCACAGCTCCCAGCATCACTACACTAACCTGGATGTCCGATGATACAGGACCTGATCTTCCAAGAGCTTGTCCCAGGGTATAATACTGCTGCTCGGGACCAGATGATCAGAATTACATGCGCAACTATGGCGGGAAGTCCAGTGTGTAGCGGGAATATACGAAGGGTGGCACGAAAGCCCGGTAATTTGGGAGGGAGGGGGGAAGAATATATACGTCATCCAAACAGGGAAAGCGCAGTTCCTCAAGAGCGCTAATGTTTATTTGCATCGGTACTTCAACCCTTAAAAAGCTAGAAGACAGTATAATCCTTAAGTCACCGGTCAAAAAATCAATTTCCTTAAACCGCCACATGTACCCGTCAGAAGACGAATACATTTATTTATGTACTCTAATTACATATCTGGGGATTTCAGGATATATTTATCCCCTTTGATATGGCATAGTATGATAGACATACGCATTATGGTTTGTAATAGTCCAATGATGCTGTCAGCATGTCAGTATATAAACAGCGAATGGTAGATTAGTCCGTGAATTTTTGAGGCACGTCGTCGTCGTCCAGAATTACTACCGTGGCACCTGCTAGAACTGACGAAAACTATGAGAAATCCGTCAAAATAGTTTTGTTCCGGTCGAGATTCAAAACGGTCATCTCCATAACACAAACCAGAAGTCATTACTGCTTCAGCTAACTTCAAAATCATACAAGTTTGGGCAGAAAAACTGATCCAAATTTCCTTTGTTGTTAATTTAACTACTACCACTAACAAAATGTTCTGTTCATATTAATTTCAAACCAACAATCATCTAGTTACTCAGACCATTTCAACAAACACATGAGAGCACTACACTAAAGGAATTAATTTTGCTTTGCCTAAATCATTCAAAATATTACTAAAATATCCCAGACACACCAATTTCTACATGTACTAACTCCTGACACACAACTGCTTTTAATCTTAATAAATAAATAATTTCGCACCCAGGGTGCTCAAATATAAGATGTGTCACTGATTCACCTAAAAACTGTGAACGTTATTCAAAAGGGGTACCAACAGTGGTGACCAGATGTCCACAAATTTTCCAATCTAGGAGCCACCTCCTTATTCTAGGCACCAGACAGGCGACATGAAGCAAGTTCCATTCCAAGGACCCATTTTTCTGGAGTGACCACTGAACCTCACTGTTATTTGATGCTTTCTGCTGGGTGCATGTGAACTGATCTACATTTTTGTATGAAAGGTAAAAACTGCAGTGATTATGCTGAAAATATAAAGTGCCACCAGAAAAAAAAGTTAGTTACCTGGGCAACCAGGCAACTGGGATTTGTGGGACCCTAGTGGTGACTGCTGCAGAGAACTATCATTTGGTATGTAATGCTGTATACTTTATTAAAAAATTTATCCATGTTTCAGAAGAATGTGCTTTCTCTATATTCTGCCCAGAAGACAGGAACTATATAGTGCTACATCCCAGAAGATGATGACCAACAACCAGTGCATTTCCTTGTACAATAAGAAATCCATATTCATTTTCACAGAAGTATCTATGGGATACTATGAACTATATACATTGTCTACTGGCACCTATCCAACATAATCATTCATACTTTCAAGAAGAAGACTAAGACCAATAACAAGTTTTATAAAACAACCCTACACAAATGACCATCCTACAACCTGACAATTCATGAGACCAAACACTTGCCAGTCTGCAACGTTTAGGTACAGGGAAAATTTAATATATGAGATGTATATGTTCATACATACTTCACACTTTACTGCTTTCTTGAAAATGGATGAATTTCAATAATGAACTCCAACGCATATGTTGCACATGACATACTGCAAACCTGCTGCCTTGATAAATGTTCTGATTATATGGCATGGATGTCCTTCACTCATACACCATGTCAGATTATCATTCTGTGAACTGACAGATAAAGTTCCATCCTATTTCAGCTCTAGCAACATTAAAGATATTTTTATGTTTGTAATCCTACTGCATTAGATACAATAACAAGAGAAATATATTGCTGTAAACACAACTATTAAGTGTTCTATCTTTAGTTTGGCAACATGTTTTGACTTCAGAAGGTCATTTACAGGCCAGTAGTATAAAATACATAAAGTGAATTGGGTATAAATGTATTAAGTTTTGAACTGAGGTATCAATTTAACAACCTGATAACATAAATGTTGATGTGTTAGACTGATTATATAATTGTATAATAAAAAGCTTAACATGGTTTAATAAACTATTACAACATTCTCAAAATGCACTATCATATCTTGACATAGTGGATGAGGGAGATCTCCCTCCACCACTTAATGTAACTGTGCACAATTCCTTTTATGAATTTTATACTACTGGCCTGACATGATCCTCTGAGGTAGAAACACACTGCCAAATTAAAGATATAACACTTACTGGTTGTGTTGAGGGCAATTAATTTCTCTTGATCAAGGTATAACTGCTCTACTTTCTGACTCAGAAGGAAATTGCACAGACCAGACACTCTGAATGTACACATATGTTTCAAATAAATATGTGCAGCTTGGTGGAATCAATATTTATGTACAGCACCAATTTCATGTACAGGTTTATCTACTTTTCTTTTTTAATAAATTGATGATGGTCTGATACAAGCTTCACATGAAGTCCAGGTTATAATGTGAACAAAAATTAAAAGTTCACTGAAATTAATTCACAATCTCCCCATGCAGGTTTTCAGTTCATGTATTCCGTACAAAGAACAAACAGCTGCAAACAATGTCAGTGTATGGCAAAATGGTAGCCCTACATGTCTCAAGCCTCTCTTTCTCTGTCCTACGTTTCTTTAGTACGGTGTGGTAACTGTACCTCTGTAAGGATGATGCACCACAATCTTGACATCAAAAAACAGTCTGATGATTCTGTCAATATGGTCCAATAGCTGATCAGAGGCTCTCACCCTCCTGGGTATCAAATTTTCAAATTCAGCACAGAAACTGTAATCATTCCTGTTACCATTTACACAACTATTTATTACTGTATCAGTCATATTGGAATTAACATTTAAGCCAAGAGCATCAGGCCATCATCAGCTCAATCATTCATATAAAAAACATATGTACTGGGTGACTCTTGCAAAAATTAACCTGCAAGTGCCGAATCTTCTAGCAATCATGACTCTTGATATGACTGACTGACATGGCAATGGCCTAAATGCTTTCAGCTGCAATGTATGTATCAAGGATATGGTAATGAATAATTCTGTAAACGACAAACCCGTTTCTATATACATATGGGCAGATATCTACAAGTTCCAAAAGCTAAACAGGAGAGAATGGAAAATGTTAGGATGAAACATTTACTAGAAGGGAAAAATAAAATCAACAACAGATTATGTACATTACTGTAAACCTCTTCCATTTGCAAATGAGCATCAAATAACAATTCTCACATTCTACATACTGTTTTGCTTGTGCAAATCAAAGTCTCTCTGCTCCATCCAAAGATAAATGATCATGAATTATTTTATGAATCTGATTATCTCATCAAGTAAATATATCAATCACCTCTCACAACAGAACACACAAAAATACTGCTGCCCATGAAGGTAATGATAATAATAATGACTTGTGGGGAGAGTGAAGTAGTTTCTGCTACATGTGACCACTTACATACAAACATACAAACACATTTACAAATGGAATGTATTTTAAATCCAGACAGGCATGCCAGTCTATTACTATTTGTTTAGAGTATGGCAGTTAAGTACTTGCTATTAGAGGACACCTACTCTATTCAAGGGTATGTACAAGCCAACTTGACCCACAAGCTTCAAACATTCCTAGTTTACTTATCTTCTTTGCAGACATGTGGTATAACTGCTTCAACAGATGATTAGTTCACTCTAAGTCCCTTTTATGTACAGCCAACAGCTTAATGTGGGTGTAAGTGGATCATTCTATTCAGTGGTCTAATGGAGTGACTAATATAATAAGAATCTTGTTTTTATCTCACCATAAAATCAAGTTCCCATGTTAATGCTGATAATAATGTTCTCATCCATTCTTTTCATCTTTCCTTCCCATGACCTCCACCAAGCAGGAAATGTGACATACTCAGTTAACAATAGACACAATTGAGTACACTTCACATGTACACTAGATTCATACATACAAATGCGTGACATTTTAGTATGGGACACATCATCATGAAGTAAATATTGCACATCATACTCGTATTCTTTCCGATAATGCAGAACAGTATGTTGATTAGACACCTCTTTTCAGGAAAGTTAAGGCACAGACTGTAAATACAACAAGCAGGTATAATTTCACACATGAAATTCTACGTTACCTTTCTCAGGTACCTACATACCAGTCTACAAGACATCATATCCTAAAGGTCAGAAATCTTCCATAAATGTCAATATTTAAAAAGTATCTATTGTGTCACTACAATCCAATCCACAACCTCACACAGACAGACAGACAGACACACACACACACACACTATTAATCACAGTTCATTTTTAATACTTATATAACATTATCATTCCATCCACAGCTAGTTCTTCCCAAATGGCCTTTTCTTGAATTTTGCTAAGCAATTTTGCATGTGTATCATATTACCCTCATTTGTGCTGTGTGTATCCCACCTCACCCTTATCAATCTGATCACCCTCATGCTCACATGTTACATGGTAAAGGGCATGAATCACAAAATTCCTCATCTGACTTTTAAAATTCTCTTGTTTTGTCATACCTCTTGTGTACAAATATTCTCCTTGGTACTATGTCACACAATTGTAACCTACATCATATTTTCACAGTGGAAAATTCATAAACACCTGTCCTTTAATTTGTAGAAAGGTGTGACAAAAATAAGCCACTCTGAACTGAATAGTTAGCAGGAATTTCCTAAATTCATTCTGCTCTTAATTTAATTATAAATATAATATAAATTTGTTACTTTTACTCCTAAGCACTTGAACTTAGCCACATTAGCAAATCTACATGTTCTCCTCACTACGAATGTATTTCAAATTCAATTTGAATGTTGTACATTACTCTCTTCTACCCAGTGTCAAGTTTTTTTAATGTCTGTAATTAAATCATCTAATGCTATTGAACTGTTGCGCTAGTTTTCAGATGAAATTTTGTAATAATTGATAAGAGCAATATGGCCAACAATTACCCCTACCAGTATTATCATACTTCTATAAACACGTAAAATAATATCATAATCTGCTAGTGTGGCAATATTTCCATCTTTGAAATAAGTCTGTGGTTCTGAATGTGTTCACAGAAAGCTTTTCCCCATTTAATCCTGACAATGGCTGAGTCATTGTACCAATACATTAATTGACTGACCATTGTCTGATGAAAATTTGACATATGCAACATTTCAAAAACCAATCCCACTCACGATATCAGGTGGCATTACCAGCCCCACCTATAATTAAGGTTTCTGCTTCATGTGGAATGTGCTGCGGAAACATAATTAATTTCACAATTATAAAGAGCTGGTTGTGCCTTATTTCCCACATTGGGCATCTGATATTTACACTTTATACACCCTGGCCACAACTATTGTTGTTATCTAGGATACAAATTAACTCAATCTAATGGACGCAAACAGAATAAGGTCTCCTAGTACACAGCGAAAATTACTGGCACTACACTGAGACAAGCTGTTGGCTACGTGTATTGGTCACTTTAGCCATGGGTAAAGAGTCCCTGGTACACTCAGAATAGAACAGTAGTTCAATTTAAGCCATCTCCACTTTCTTCCACATCCCTTTAAATTCATCATTCACTAACCACCCTACCTTTTAACATTAAACATTGGGCAATCAGAACACCAAAATTTGTGGTTCTCATTTGCCAATGGTTAAAAGTACAGTTCATCTACAATGTTATTAGGTGGCATAAAGTTTAGCTGGTGCAGAGACTTGAAGGTGCAGACTAATCTGAACCCCTACAGAGTCAAACAACAAAAAAGTATCTGGACCCTACTCTAAACAACAATGTATCACGCAATGATGTAGGATAGTTTGAAAATTCTATAGTGAATTTGACTAGCAGTCATCTTCTGGCTGCTCCATCCTTTATTTAACTTAATGAACCAAATGACAGGTCTCATAACCAAAAATACACAGAAAAGATTAGTGTTACGTTATGACATGAGTAGAATACAGTTTTGCCCAGAACATGTATGAAAAAATACACATTTAGTAGCAGATTAGACAAGTTTGGAAAAGGCTGTGATAACCCTTTGAAGACTGATTTTTAGCTAAAACAACACAAAAAGTGAGCTAGCTCACAGAGAACATAAGTACACATCCACCATAAAAACCAATCAGTTAATATTGTTTACAAAAACAGTCATGCTTATGGCCAGAATCATACACAACATTCCTACACACTACGTGGCAATATGCCAAAATGTTGTGTTTTAAAAAATAATAAAGGGTTGAGTCTGATCAAAGTACACTTGTTTACATAATTATATGTACACAGTGAGTTGGCTAACATAAAAATGCAGTGTCCTAAATGGTACTGAAGATACTAGATATGGTCAGCACTGCCATCGTAAGTGTTATGTCTACTCTTGCTAATTTCACACTTGGGTGTATTTAGCTAAACAGGGCAAGTGTGTGTGAGAAAAGGTGTACAATACTTCACTGTTTGTGGTCTACCAAGATTCAGTCTTTAACAATAGCATCAATGTGATGCGCCAAACTAATTTTAAAAAAATATGGCAAGCAACATGCCAACATATGAAGCATGGGTTTCCAATCAATTATAACGGGCTAAATAGGTTTTCAAAATACATACCGTTCCTAAAACAAATGCGACAATGTGTAACTGGCATAGAGATCGGGTTTAAATTACAGATACCTTCACACTGAATCAGCAGTACACAATTCTTGGCATGAATAGTCAATGTCATGAATGAACACCATTGCAAAGCTCCTTACAATGATCATTCCATCGTTGTCTTAGAGATAACCACTTGTGAACGCACTTTACCACTGAACGTGGAGGAAAAACAGTAGGATTTAAAAAGTAACGCTATTCATGGATTGTAATATCCTGTTTCCTAAAACAAATGTTACTGTACGAAGTATAACAGACCATCACCAATCACGCAGGGCGCAAGAGGTTATGACAGAGCCCATAAAATTACATAACAATGCGATGAAAATGTTTGACATACTTGCTTCAACGTACATCCCATGATTTTGATATAGCATGCTTATGTACTGCACACATCCTACCACTGAACTAGACATATGACAACTTGTTGGACATCCTCACTTGCAGATGTTTTACTTTAATAACCTACCTTATATATTATTCTAAACACATACCAAAAGTTATAAGCATATCCATATTAAGAACGTCACAAATAAATGCAGCAAACAGTTTGCATAACAAAAAATTCTGGAACAATCACAAATTGTACGTCACGTCTCACAAGCAGCCATCTTACATTTCACACATCCGATTACAAAGTCAAAACAGATACCTTGAGATTGGGAATTATCATTACATAGTAACTAATCGTTTAAAATTTAATATCATAATTATAGTTTAGATTAATGCAACTTTAAATAGTTACAATTAGTTAACTGAATACCACAGATGAAAATTATATCATAACCAGGATTTCCAGAATTGAGATTTACTATTCCTTACGTGTGTCTAATTATAGAACAAATATATACATTCAAATTTATTTAAAAGATGCAGTGTCATTCAGCTTAAATAATTTGTGAGAATTGAATGCTTGTCTATAATCCAAAGTGCTTCAGCTAACCAAACACGTTGGTTGCATTTATGATTGCGGACGCAAACCGTCTAGCATTTCGGACACCTTTTAAGATTCATGAGCACACTACAGTTGATGCACTGCGCCGTCCAGAACACAGGTCGCTGTGTGACCGGCGTATCATATGCGCAAGTCAGTGTAAATGCTCGGGTAAACAAAATTTCTTCCAAAATAGCCAGCTGAAGCTTAAGACCAGGGACGCTGGTGTACCACTTTTAAACGTGTAAAGTTATAATGAGATCCATAAAACTTACATTAATTGAATACCGTACTTCAGAAAAGTTTGTTGGGTGGGTCTGTATCCAGATTTTTCTCGATTCGTAATTGCATTACGATTAAAAGTAACTTCAAAACATTTTGGAATACGTTCATATCGGCACGTACTTAGCGTTACACAAAATAAGCGGTAGCCAATACTGTGCCCCATGTGTGGTACAACTGAAATCACTCTGCCCCCTTTCACAATTTTCTTGTGAACAGTTCTAAAAAATAATGGGAATATTTCTTAATTCTGCTTGTAATGTAAAATGTAATGCCACCCTAGTTTCTAAGCAATATCTCACATTTATTGTCATTGCTGGGGACTAGTACATGTACATAAAACAATGTTTTTGTTAATATCTTCATCCCAGATGGTGAAATGACAGTGTGAAGTAAAATCTCATTTTTATTGCAAGGGACCAGTACATCTATATAAAACGTTTAATGATTTTGTTGATATGTCTTCATCCCATATGGTGATATGATAGTGTGGGTTTCATACATGGTGAAACATTTAAGCCCCTATTGCCCAAAATATATTTTTCAGTCAACAGGAGAGAATTTGAAGTAACTAATCCTAGTAAAACTAATAGCAAAATTGAGTTGGGAAAGTTTACATTTGGAATGAATTAAAATTTACTTCAGTAATTTACAATTTAAGACACTGGGTTATTCAGAGATGGGCAGGGTTTGCAGTCACATAATTAAAAATGTAAATGAAGAAACTTCAAAAACTACTACCATGGTTCTTGTACATCACCTTAAACCATTTAAAGAACAGTGGTTACTATTTGTACCACTTGTTGTAGGATCCAAAACTTGCATTATGACGAGAGTGTTCGGAACAAACAGTGATTATTTCCATAAACGGCATTAACTGGTTGGGCTTTATAATAGAGACACAGTTTGTTTTCTGCAAAAAATGTCTTCCCAGACACTTCAACCCTTGAAGGTAAGACCATTATGTTGTCTCAAAATGTGAGGAACCCATCACCCAGTGATGCGGTACCTCAACCTTGAAGAAATGTTACCTCACCAACAATGCTGCAAAAGCCTAAAAGCCCACACAGTTTGTGATATCAATGAACAATACCAAAGGTAAAGATATCGTACAAGACTACGGCATGTCTGAACAGTTCTAGGTTGAAGGACTTTACTAAGGCGAGAGTACGCACAGAAATATTTAATTTCTTTGTGTTTTTAATTAATTTGCCATTTAAACACAAAACTTCATAAAGTAATGGCAACATTTAAAGCAAATATGTAATTATGCATCATAATTTCATGTGAGAACTGTTGTAACAATTGACCTTACTATATATATCCATATTGCTTGCCTGATTATATTTTGGGTTGAAACATCTATTCTAAAACAAATAATGATTTTATAATAAAGAATAGTTGTGTTCTGTACCACTTTAATATACTGAGTTACTGATACACAATAGGTTGTTGTCTGTTAAAATTACATGTTTATAGTGAATGCATGTGGCATCCAAGATATGGACTCTCAGGAAAATCCCTCCAAACTTCATTTTCTTCTGTGGCCCCATTACCCAAGGCTGCCTTCCTAGTTGCTCTCCACCATCCATCCCTATCCTGTGCTAACTGTCTTCATTTAACAATTCCCACCCTTTTTAAATCCCTCCAATGGGAGCTGAGATACAGGCAAAAACATATATCAGTCTTCATGCAAAATGTCTTCAATTATAGACCAATCACAATGAACTTACAGTGTGGAGCACACATGTGTGGTGTTCCAGATATGAATTTTCAGGAAAATGCCTCCAATAGGAGTTGAGATACAGGACAGGACATACACCATTCTTCATGTGAAGGGTCCTTAATTATCAACAGATTGCAATCCAGCTTATGAAGTTTGCAGCATATCTGTGCAGTTTCCCAGGCTTGAATCTTGAAGAAAATCGCTCCATGGCAGAGTAGATATGGGCGAAATATATATTGGTCTTTGAGTAAAGCGCCCTTAATTTGATGGATCGTAATCAAACTTACATCATTTGTAACGAAAATGTGATAGTGTCCCAGATACAAATTTTCAGCACAATCCCCAAATGGTAGCCGAGATACAAGTAAATACACACAGTGTCCTTTATAATATACTGAGTGCAACGAAACTTATAAAGTTTGTAGCAAACATGTGAGGTGTCCCCAGTATGAATCTTGAGGAAAATCCCTACAACAGGAGCTAAAATGTACATTGGTCTTCATGTGAAGTGCCCTAAATGCACAAGCTTTATTAAATGGAGAGTCCCATATATGTAGGAATACATCTGGCAGTGTTAGCACTTTGTCACTGACTTGCCTTCCAACAAGACGTGCCACTTGCCATTCATCAGTCTCTTGCTGCTGCATAACAGAAAAATGTAAGGTAAAGGGCAGCACCAACACATTTTATGTTTGTTGTTAAAAACCATACTGGGCAGAAATCTTTTGAAAAAGTGTCATGAAAACTTCAGTTAAAGCAATATGTCAGTTCCTTCAAAACCAGTGATACCTCAAGTACTGCACAGATTTTGAAAAACAGCATCCATTTTAGATACACAACAGAAGTGAATGCAATATATCCTTACAGAAAGAACATCAGATAATACTGGAGCTCATTCAGAAGCATCCCTATGAAACATACGAAGACAGTTATCTCAACAGACTAGTATGTCAGTCATCTGTGCACTAAGCCACACAATGGCGGCTTCATTTCAATCAGTCCCACTCCCACCACAGCTTACAGGCAGCATGTTGCCCGCAACAAAGTGTTATGTTGTTTGTGGAGACATTTGAAATGAGATTATGTCTTTTAACCCTTTCCCTGGCGAAGCTGAGATAGAATGCCAAAGTAATTTTCAAATCTTATGAGCTATTTATTCATGGAGACATACATTACTAATTTATCTTGTTAAAATGTGCTAATAAGAGTGACACCCTAGCCTCCTTATGCACTGTAGTTTGTTATAAATTTGTTTATTATGGGAAAATATGTTACATTACTAATTCAATTTATAAACATGTGCTAATAATAGTAACAATCATAGCCTTGGTTGTGAACTGTGTTTTTTATAAATGTTTCCTATTGTTGTCAGTGCATTTTTATTGCACATTATGTATACATAAACAGAGGTCAAATTATACATATAATTATACATATTCAATGTATAAAATTTCAGAAATTCAGAAAGATATATGAAACAAATTCTCATGCTACTTTTTCAGGGTGTAACTCGTGACAAGAAAGAATAAGCATTTTTCCAAAAATAGAAAATGACTGTCCTCATATAAACCTTACTGAGACCACCACATGACACATGAATAATAAAGTCACCTTCAGTAAAGTGCATATTCACCTACTCTGACTCCATGCAGTTACTGTTTATAGAGAAGTCTGAAGGGTAGGCTTTATTAGAACAACTACAGACATAACATGAACTAAAAAAAAAATGACTGAGCATGCAGTATCATCAGATTTCATGATACAAACTCCAAAATGTTCTCAATGACGTATTCACCAAACATATATGCCTCACAACTAAATGAGGCCCTTCCCAACACCTACTATAATACACAATGAGTTGTATTACAGATTACATATTACAAAATAACTGCAGTCTATGGTATGCTGTTCTGGTGGGTTTCACAATAAACGGGACCCTGTTTTATATATGCTTTTCAATATAAATGAATACACGTAGAATCACAACTCATAAAGATGCCATAAAGTGCAATACTGTCATGTGTAATGGTCTCACACACTTTGACAGTCTCTTTCTTTCACAAGAAATTTCTTAGGGTTGTTCCTTATAATGTGTTCTGTTATGGACATTAGCTAGGGACCAGCATGCATGTATATACACAATTCCTGAGGCACCCTTGGATATGTCAGTCATCATAGTCCTATACATTTCTGGGCATATGTTAATTTGTGCTTCCATGCACTGCAATCTTCATGCTACAGCAACGGTGGTTATTCATTTATGAAAAATGGACAGATGGAGGGGACTGTCAATTGCATCAGTAGTGCAACAATATTTTACAGCCTAAACTTTGTTGTGGCTGATGGTTTTTATTATCAATCAACAATAAAATATTGTCTAAACTAGTCTTGTCATTGACAGCTCTATCCACATGTTGAATTTTACATGTCACAGCAGGATATCCAAACTTAAAAAAGAAATAAATAAATTACAAAGTATGTATCCAGATATACCCTGACATCATTGAAGTTCTGAAATCATGACATTTACTTTGAAATACCTTATGCTTTCTCAGACTGTTATTTACACTCAACCAAAAACATGGCTGGTACACTGTTGCCATAGGAGGCACACACAAATGAAATGACAGGCAGCACACACAACTGCAAGCACATGCAAGCACACTGGGCAATGGCATCTAGAACCTAGCCTACAGTGTACTGTGATCTTTAAAAGATTCTAGCACATGGTTTAAATACTTTTCACAATACATACAGAAACATTTTCCCCAGCACTAAATTTCCCCTTTCTACAACCATTCTATACCATACATAAAGGTTGGATTTCTACAAAGACAAACCTGTTCTTTATCAGTGATATGAGGGAAAGACAGGAAGCACAAAGGATATGAACTGAAATATTCAAGATGGAACAAAATCCCAATAGAGTGTTCCCACAGGACATCCAACAAGCAAAGAATGAAACTATCAATAAAAATATTTGTTGTTAACTCCTGCAAAGTTAAGCATGGTTTGTTCACACTGATATATGAAAATTACATATCATATATACTGGATCATACCTATTTTGGAATGATCTTTCTTCACTCACAAGTAAATTAAATGCATGAGGAAACAAAGTCAGGACATATTCTAACATAATAGAAAAAAATTCATTTATGCAACAAGTTCATAAATAGTTTAGTTTCTTATGTGACTCTTAATTTCATTCAACAACATAGAACCTATAACCATTTTTTCACAGTTAACAGAAATATTCACTTGTTCATTCTCAACCGTCATAACTGTTACCAGGACAAGTGACTTGGAAGACAAGGTCTGACCTGCAAACCTGAAAACAAAACAAATACAATTACAAAACTGTTGGTAGAGAAGCCCTGTTTTCAGTCCTGTGTTCTTGGCTCCTTAAAATACCTGTATACCGTGTGTGTGTGTGTGTGTGCATATAGTGGTTATTACAACCTCACACAGTTCCCAGGTGTGATACATTTGTACAGTGAAACACCTATTTTAGACTTCTGAATTTAAAGTAGGGAAAGTGTAAGATCTGGAAAATGAAATTTATGTAACCTAAAAAGAAATGCTGGCTGTCTTGTCACAACACTCTCACAAACCACTTAAAATGTAAACATTTGAAGAGTAACAATGCAGCTACAATATGATACATATATGTATTTAAGAAAAAACTTTCTCCCAGGATTACCACAACATTATGCCTTACAAGACTATGACACTTGCAATGCAATGATAACTGGATAATCACATCCAATAGAACATCCTCATTACATAGAGACAATAGGTGTCAGAAATGTCAGACACATAGAACATTACCAGAAAGGCACTGGTTCAAGTCTATGTTCCTAGTCTCAATGGTTATTATTTCAAAATGTTTCACCTGTCACTCCAAATAATGTGTGCCATTAAGTCCAGTTTAACAGTGAAAGAAAATATCATCATCCATGAAAAATTCTTGCATAGGCATTATTTATTCATAGGTTAGTGTAAACAGTGATGTCACCAAAAGCAAAGTAGAATCTTCATTGAGTCTCTTGTTCAAAAGATGAGAAAGCTGCTGCTGTGAAAGATTAATTCTTACAGCAATATTTTGGTTTACGCTTGCTGATATATGCATACAAATGATATGCTTGCAGTATATCAAATGGAAGAAATAAGTATGATGGCAGTGGTGGGTGTGTCATCCACAGCTGAAACCAAAGCATAATATTGCATGTGTACAAGTTCTTTAAAAATTGTATGCCTGTAGAAAAATGAAACTGGACTTCTCAAAGGGCCAAGGCCTAACAGCTGAAGTTTGTGGCATTAGTAAATCAAATGTGTCTAGAATATGTAAGGAAACAGAGACCTCAAAAGATCTGAGTGCTGCAGTTTTCATGTCACCAAGGAAGAACAGAAAAACTTCAAAGATGAAGACAATTTTGAAAACAATGTTCTGTGCAGAACCATGTTTGGATTTTATAACACAGGCAAATTTCCAACACTGGAAAAAATAACACTTTCTCTATAAGAAAAAATATCTTATACATGCTTAGTTACTTTTGCTTTAATGGTACTGGAACACGTTGGCTGCAAGTACAAGAAAAGTAAGAAGGACAGAATTCTGGAAGAAGCAAAGCAGCACTTTTGCAGTTGTATGAAGCTCTTGAAAACACTGCACAGGGTACTTGGTCAGACGAGTAAATCAAAACCGCACTCTTAAACTGCTTATGGTAAGAATCCACCATAAGAGGGGAAACTTAGTAATGGTGCTGACAAGGGTAATGTGCTGGTAGCTCTTACTCTGAATTAACATAAACATCAGTGTCACATTACAGCATGTCTGATTCAACTACTTTAAAATACTCAATAATTTCATTTCTTAGGGTATGTCACCAATTAATACCAACCACCTGCCCACAAAGTCTTCACAAAGATTACTACTATTGTGCGTGTGTATGTGCAGCCCCTAGAAAAATCCCAGTCAATTATAATTGGCTGTTGCCACATGCCACAAGGTTTGAATTATGTTTTAATACACCACAGACATGGGAACAGAAAATAAGTGTACTGTATCAGAGGATAATGACACTGGTGCTACATCTGTCTTACCTGAGATATTTTGAATCAGTGCTAGGAATAGATGCTACATTTGACGCCTCAAAGACTCGCTGACAAATTGTTCTTTGATCATTACAAGATGGAAGCAAATTCACTACAGCACTGTGTTCATTCATGCCTCTGAGTTTACCTAAGAATAAAGAGAAATACAAACATTGCACCTTTACATGATGAAATTACGTTTATACTCACTAAAAATAAATTTTAGTATTTAATAATATGAGATATACAATTTTTTTTTTTTAACTTTTTCCATCCAGGTTTTTAATGAATCAAGACATGACGGTTAAAGTCTTCTGGGATAAATGCTGTGTCACTGGGTGAGTATTTTGGATGATCACAGTGCCATCACCTTCAGGGTCAAGCAGACTTCTTGGACCATCTGATTCTGAAAATGAAGGCACCATGATTCCTTGAAACATTGGAAACTACCCACCCAACAACACAGTGTCACATCCCATAAGATTTCAGTCTTGTGAAAAACACAAATCCCAACTGAAGAAGGTGCTGGCAGTTTTGCCATTTGACTCATGAAGAATAAGAACTACAGGATAAGCTGGATAAGCCACAATGTCAAACGTGTTGACATAAATCCAGAACTGTTAGAACATTCACTGCAATGGAAATTCTGAAAAATGTACTTCTGTACAAAGAGAAAACTACTGCTGCCTTACATAAATAAATGGACAGTTTGTAAGGAAATTTTCATTATGGCATGTTCATTACACTGGAATTATACAGCATTTCTGAACTTTCCGACTACATAAGGTTTCACATCATTTCAATGTTAACATCAAAAGTAATTTACAAAGGCCATGACATACCCTCTATTACAATACTCACTCTGTTCAGAGATAAAAAGAGATTCTGGCATGGTGATTGCTCGAATCAACTCGCCTACTGGTGCTTTGAGAGTGACTTGATTACTCTGTGCTCCCCCAACAGAAATGGTAAAGCTCACTGGCTGTGTGGAGTCATTGAAATCCACTCCAATTGTGCCAGGAAGAGTAACATTTACTGGCAGCACTGAGATTGCTGCGAAATCATGCATAGACATGCCAGGGGGAAGAGTCTGTAATAATAAGGAGAAAAAAGTTACATATAAAACTTGTACATTTCCATGTTTATAACGAATTCCAGTTATTTACACTCCTCCATCAGAATTACACATTTTATATTTTGAGTATCTCCATCAGCACTTGTATGCAGGCTCTTAAGAATCTGCATGTCCCTAAGATTTTAGACAGATACATGAAGCCTGACAACTAACTAAATTAACACTTCTCAGCAGCAACTTATAATATGCATGAGCCAGAATGTGCTGGATCATAAGGAACATAATTTTGTAATTATGTGTCAAATAATTATTGTTATATTTAGCTTACCAGATTTTTCTAATTAAATAAAATGTTAATCCCATGTATTAATAATCTACACATTGTGTTATGTCATATGCTGATACCTGATGTATATATACACTGAACAGAGATATGATACGCAGCAGTAACAGACTTACTTTCTGACCCACTCTGACGTCCATCAACTCTTCAGAACCCAAATTTGTGAATGTGAGCTCAACAGACACCATAGCTGGAGAGAAAAGGTGTGGTGAACGAGTAAAACGGTAAAGCACATTAAGTCCTCGGCCACTGATTTTGTTCAGCAACTCTGTTGTTTTCATAGGAATGAAACTTGGACTTGCAGGCTGCAATGAAATAAATGCATAAGGTGAAAACGTATATCAGCAAAACTGTTATTTTAAAATCATTTATACTTATAAAAGTATCAAATTCTGCACTAGTATAAGTGGCCAAAGTTTTTGTTTTATTTCAAGTTGTACTACATTATGAAACTAGGTAAGCAACTAAGGATAATTACACTAAATTTGAGCTATCAGGAGATTTGAGAATTCAACACAGCAACAATAAAATTTTGCACACAACATGATTAACCCTTTCTGTGGGAATTTAAGTGGCCTGCAGATGTGCGTGGAGTGGCCATTCACATAAAAATTATGGCACTTTTGGCTACATATTTGCTTGGAAATCAAAGAATCCAAACACAAAGAAATGACATAAAGGTGTGCTGAAGCATCATGCTTCCTAGTTTCTTCTTCTATAATGGGAAATGAAACAAAAAGGACACTTTTCTTGAACTTTATTCTGTAATTTTACACAAACATTCCTGAACATAGTACCCCTGAGGTCCATGCACTTCCACCAGTGTTCAAGTACTGTCACAAACTGCTTCACAATCTGGTAAGAAGTGATGTATCAGATGTTCCTTCAGTTTTGGGAAGACGTGGAAGTTACATGGAGTAAGGTCTAAGCTATATTACACAGGGTACAAAATTCCAAGACATCCCTGTTGTGCTTCCGTGAAACATATATACTCAAAATACCATCATGCATAAGACAATTTACAGCTCTTCAGGTTACTAGTCATGGCTTTTCAAGCAAGCCATCATCAGACCTATTCATTATCACAAGCTATACAAAAAATTTAATACTTGCATGCAGGATTGAGATCTCATGCCCTTACAACATACATCATAAAAACTTATGTTAAAATACATTAAAGCTGTGTAAAATTACAGAATGAGTATTAAAACTATCCTCTTCCTAGTAGTTTATTTTGGACACTGGGGTTTTGTTTCAATAATTTTGGTAACTTGTTCACTTTGTGTTTCCACACATGTAGTAGGTCAATGTTACATAAACATTCACAGATCAATGTTGGTGTATGTGCATGTACATAGTTCTCTTCAACAGTTTCATCAAAACAATGGGCCACAATGGTTGCTGTTCCAGGTCTTACACTGTGCTACACTACTTTATCATTTCATGAACAGAATATTGGTGGACACTGGAAGCTGCAGCTTCAGGTCTCCCTCCATGCTATGCTCCTTGACAACTTCATTAACTTAATTTTGGTCAGCCCTATTAGGTGCGGTTTGAGACCTGTCAGTATGCAGCTTGTCCATGCTGGTATGTCTGAAGTCTGCATCACAGCCATGTAAAATACTACAGTGACCAGTATTGATGCCTATGCAATCATCTCCATGAACACCTTGCATTCTCTAATAAATGGAAATCACTGACACCGAGTACTCTATCACTGTACACTGTTTATTATACACTGCCATAATCCTGTTACACTGTGCCATTTTCATGGCCGTGATTCACAAACATCTAGTGGCACAGCTACGAAACTGCAGTGTCTGAATCAATGCAGTTTAGTTGACAATGTTACATGGGTATGTTTCTTTGGAAAAAATGAAGCATTACTTTTCACCATGTCTTCATATACTGAGAGTAAACAGATGCCTCATGCAAATTAATGTTACAGCAAGGCTACCTCACAGCCATCTGTAAATGACATGTAAAAATAAATGCTAGAGTTAATCAAAAACTAAGGGATGAAAAATACTATCGGTAAATATGGACTGCATTGCCTGGCACAGGCCTCAGCTAACACTCCCACACAATGGATTATGTAGAGGGTGAAAACAAACTGACAAATTTACAAAACAGAATGCATGCGTCCACACACACACACAAAACTGTAACTGTTATCTCTTCTATTATATCAATTAAATAATATGGCTGTAACTGCAAGAGAAATATACAAGTTTTAAATTCCTGGGATATCAAGAGATCCTCAAAAAC
>Ga0131853_10002637_pt1 | contig 32023 bp, 15 predicted proteins | sample TergutLab28metaG_FD_92764 | JGI IMG/M metagenome (GOLD analysis project Ga0131853, IMG submission 92764) | Labiotermes labralis P1 segment gut microbial communities from Petit-Saut dam, French Guiana - Lab288 P1 (version 2) (version 2) | ecosystem: Host-associated > Arthropoda: Insects >... | reverse complement strand
TTATTATTATTATTATTATTATTATTATTATTATTATTATTATTATTATTAGAGGCAGCGTGATAATGATACCTCCAGATTTTCTGTGAAACTGTAGATACAATTATAAGGAAATGTGCATTTATCATGGGTACATCCTACAAAGATGAGATTATTTTTCCAGTCTCCTTCATTATCAAAACACTTCTCCCACCTTCTGCGACACACTCAATGCCATTCTCATAAAACTCTCTGCTGTAACATTGGAACTCTTCATGCGTGTTGTGTTCAGCTGTCATCGAAAAACAGCATCCTGAGGCTGCTTCCTTCAGGGGGCAAAAAGGATGAAGTCAGAGGGTGCTGAATTGGAACTGTAGGGAGGATAAGGAAGAACAGTGCACCCCATTGTTGCATGTGCCTCCCTTCACTGATACGTTATGCAGGAGGACTTGATTCACCTTCACCTTCTTCTTTGGCTGAACTCTTTGCAGTCGTTTTAACTTCCTTAATGTCAGCAAATGCCACTCTAATTTGATTGTGGCACTTGCCTCAAAGAATTCCACTAACAAACAAGGTGCACTGTCCCAGCAGATGCTAGCCATGACTTTAACCAAAGAAATCTGCACTTCAAATTTTTCCTTGCATGGCAGAATTGATGATGCCATTCCATTGTATTTTTGGCAGGGAGTCATAATGATGAACCTATGTTTCATCACCAGTAATTATTCTTCAGAGAAAGGCATCTCCATCTTTCTTACAGTGCGGGAGAAGGTCTGCACACATTTTTTGGGGCAATTTTGTGTTTGATGACAAATTTTTAGCACCCACCTAGCACATACTTTTCTGTAGCCATGTTTCCTGATGGTTGCCGTAACTGCTGGCTTCCCAGTCCCAGAGACTGTTCACAGTTCACTTATGATGTGGCAGTCACCCTAAATCAGCCATCAATCTTGTCTTTTGTCTGCATGATTGCTGCTGTGGCTGGTCAGCTGATGTGGAGCCTGTTACCACTGTCCTCACCACTCTTAAAACAACAAACCCAGAATCTGAGTTGTCTGTTGGCACCTGGAACATACACACTTCTGAGGCGTCTGTGAATTCATATTGGACTGGGGCCTTCCACAGTAAGAACTTCAATTAACACTGTGCCTAGCATATACGTTCACAGCATCAACCATTTTGCACTACTACTGTGTTGAATGCACAGGGCTGACTGGAGCACCATTGTTCCTGGTGGAGTTATAAGTGTCACTATCCAGTGAGTAAGGCAAGAAACACTACCTGGGACCACATACTAATAATAATAATAGTAATATAATGAGAAGGAGGTATTACTTTCATACTGACACTCGTATTAGGATTGTGCTATGAGTCTACAGCTGTGTTGCTACTTAGCTGCTTTTATAACTTTTTTAATGATTCTACAATATTGAATGTAAGGTTCTTTGTTTTTTTATAACTACTGTTTGTTGTGAAGGTGTATAGACTTCTGTATGTACAAAGTAGTTTTATACCTTTGTCATCTGGTCATTGTTTTGTTGTTTGTACTCTTTGTGTCATCTGGTCATTGTTTTTGTACTCCTTGTGTCATCTGGTCATTGTTTTTGTACTCCTTGTGTCATCTGGTCATTGTTTTTGTTGTTTATACTTTGCTTTTACTTGGGAAATTAGCTTAGAAAATATTTAGGAAAGTATGCAGAATTGAGTTACAGCATGTAGTTAGTATTTTTGTCTTCATAAACGTATTCCCTTAACTGCGATAAATGAATGCCATGGCTGTGAACACCATTGTTACTTTGATTTATTGGGTGCAGAATCCATGCTGTTCATAGTTTTGACATAGGGATGGATCTTTTCTTTTTTCCTTTAAACTGGTGTGATTTTGTGAACTATATAGTGCAGTTTATATTGGGGAAGGGGAAGTTGTTTTCAAAGTGAAGGCATAGATTCGGTCACTACTGATTTCAGGAAATTCCTGTGAAATTTGATTCTCTGGTGACATTCAATATGAACAAGTCTGAAGATGAAGTGCTAGTAGGCGAAGAGTATGCAGAGCGCAAACCTTACTCGGAAGAATCTGAGGACAGTGAAGATAAGAAATTACTGACATGGTTTGAGTGTGACGATGCAATACCAACTTGGTGCGATACTGAGGAGACTTTGCTGACATGGCATGAATCTGAGGTGGGCCCTTTGCCAGTGTGACATGACATCTAGCAATTGAAATTTGCTGTTATATGATACATTTTGTGTTTTCTGAATATAAACTTAGAGTGAATTTCTGCACAAGTGGATAATTGCACTATTTCAGGTTTCTGTATAGTGGTCAAATTATCCCGTTTGACTACATTGCATAAAAGTTGGTCTTTAAGGATACAGTGTTCATTTGGAATGCGTGCTGTCTGTTACATGAGTGTCCATGATAGTTGGATGTGTCTGAAATGGAAGTGTTTGTTTACAAAGCTGGTACCTAGAAGATTTCTGTGTAGACCACCAGAGTAAAATCTTGTATTACAGCTGTAATCTTTAACCAGAAGGTGAACCAGAGTGTACAGTAGTAGTCCCATGATTCGTGATTACATATTATGACAGCATTACATACAGTTGTGTGAATTCACATGTTCATGGAGGTGATACAGTTGAGTAAGTTCCATCCATGTATGCCTAAAAGCATTTTCAGCAAGAATAATATGGCTGGCCAGCAATAAATGGCTGTAGGAATATAGTGCCTTCAGTCACCTCATGACAAGAATATGTTACATAATGAGTTGCAAATTCCACTGGGAAATGTATTCATTAATTTTTATCATCAGTAGAGAGTAGGCCTCATTGTAACATGTCCATGAAGATTTTATTAAAGCCATTATTTTTACTATAAAGGGACTTTGGTATAAGTAGTTAGTCTTTCTCAAGACATTCTGTTAATTAGGCAATGCATGTTAATTGTTATGGAATAGAAGGGGAAAAAAACTACCCCCCCCCCAGACTTTATTCTTTTAAGTAATTCCATTCTAAGTATTGTGTGTATTTTGTACAGAGGGGAGGGTGACTTTCATCTTACAAATGTGATTGGTTCCAGTTTTTGTAACCTCATTTTCATGCTGATTTTAACAAGATTTTATTTTTTTAATTTGTACTGCTCATAATTTTTTCCCAAAATTGTATCAGGAGGAAATTAAGAGCAGAGTGAAGTCAGGGAATGCTTGCTATCATTCAGTGCAGAATCTTTGTCTTCCAGATTGCTATCCAGAAATTTAAAAGTGAAGATTTGCAGAACTATACTTTCGCCTGTTTTGTATAGGTGTGAAACTTGGTCACTTACATTGAGGGAGTAATGTAGGCTGAGGGTGTTTGAGAATAGGGTGTAGAGGAGAATATTTGGGCTTGAGAGGGATGATGTAACAAGGGAGTGGAGGAAACTACATAATGAGGAACTTAATGATCAGTACTCCTCATTCAGTATTCTTTGGGTGAAAAATTGACAAGAATGAGATGGGTGGGGCATGTAGGGCGTGTGGGGGAGAGGGAAGGCGTATGCAGGGTTTTGGTGGGGAAACCTGAGGTAAAGTGACCGCTTGGGATACCCAGGCATAGATGGGAGGATAATATTAAGATGGATCTTCAGGAATTGGGATATGGGGTGTGGACTTGGATGTAGCTGGCTCAGGACAGGGACAGGTGGAAGTAAGTAACTAGGGAATTTGTTGGATGCAAGAGCTCTTAGTTTCTGTTACTGTTAGTGCCTAGTGTCTGAAATGTAAGAATACAATCTTGAAGTTATATGTACTAATAGGTGTGAGCTGTTGTGGGAAATGTTATGTATCAGGGCTAATGTTCTAGTGTATCTGATTGTACTTGTGTAGTGCCTGAGCTGTGACAGGAACCCACTGAAATGTGAGAATATAATCTTGAAATTATATGTACTTTTAGGTGTGAGCTGTTTTGGAAATGTTATGTATCAGGACTAATGTTCTAGTGTGTCTGATTGTACTTGTGCCTGAGCTGTGACAGGAACCCAAAAGAGTCTGTAAATAGAAGGGGGGAGTGGAAGTTTGGGAGGACCTGTGAAGCAGGAGAAGAACCTCATTTGTACTGTCTGCAGTGATTCATTATTCTGAGTAGGTTGGTACTATTTGCAGTGATTCATTATTCTGAGCACATTGGCTTAATATACGTGAAGTGTTTTAAAAAATGAAGTTTGTTACCTAGAATTTTGCTATAGAGAGTCTGGAATTTGAGGAACCATGAGATATTTACAGGGCATCCATACTCATGATGTAGTGCAGGTTGCATGTTATTCTGTGACGATAAATAGCATGATGGTTTCACTTTGTTTCAGGCTGTAGTGGTGCACCTGCATCTAATCTCTGGTGACAGTGCATTGCACATAGTTATTGCCCTTACATTTCTCATGTTTGAGGTTGGTCAGTGGGATGGCCATCCATCATTTTCTGTTGGCAGGATAGTTGTTTTGGCACCCGTTTGTTGCACACTTTGTGGTAGTTGAAACATTTCTGGACATTCTCCCAGACACTGTTGTGTGAGGGGTTGAATGCCACATCCACCTGCACCATTCTTTTGGTGTCAGTGACAAACATGTTAGTGTTGATTGATGGCCACTTTTGTCTTCATTTCACTTGCCCAAACATCTGCAGTTGCAGCGCCATTGCTGCACTTATTGGATGACAAATAAGTCTGCACTATAGACAACCACATTCATTCTGTGGGTGTTCATGGGTTCCATGTTTGTGCCAGCAGGAATGGGGTCATGGTTTCCATGTTTGTGCCAAAAGGAATGGGGTTATTAGTGTGCACCTTGCCTCTTGTCAACTCATTCAGTAAGGTTGCCATTTTACACCTGACACTATGTCAGTACTGCATTTCCTGTGCTATTGTTGATACCTGCCACCAGTTCTGGATCCACATACCAGTGTGTGACAAAGTAACAACTTGCAAGGATTGTTAGTTTCGCAGAAGTAAAATAGGGAAACTTACTTTCTGACTTAAATTGTATAGTGTTATTGTTGGAACTTCTGACTTGACTTTGTGCATTGTCAGTGGAAAAAAGTCTCCCCCCCCCACAATTTCATAGATGGGAGCCCATATGATTATGAAAACATTCGTTTGTTTTAACATGTATTGTTGAAATTCCCTGGATGTCTTTGATGTAACCATCCTATCACCATTTATTTTGTATTTCTGTTCAGGTGGCATCTCTGAGAGAGAAAGTTATTCAGTGTGCAGTTTGTGAGAAAGCAGCAGAGGTGAAATGTTCTGGGTGTCTCGTCACATGCTACTGCAGTGCAGAATGTCAAGTAAGAAAAACATTCCACAGAGGGAGTACAGTAGATATGTAAGGGGGGATATTGTGTCCATACATTTAATGTCGGTGAATTTGGACCTATAGCTACCAAATTTGCCAAGTGAATTTTATTTTTGTCCATATTCACTATAATGCCTGTTCAATATGAAACTTAAATTGAGCTATAATTATATGAACAAAAAGGTTAAATGGTATAAAAATTTAGATATAGTACTAGTCATAGATTTCATTAATGTTCTTCCTTCCTAAGTGTTTTTTAAGCATTACTTAACAACAGTTAAATTGCCTGCTTATTTGCTGGTAATAATCTTGGAGATTTGCAGTGTTCTGATAGACTGCAAGAGCTGTGGGACCCTGTGTATCTCTCTGCACACTGTGTTAATATGATAACTCCCCCCCTTCTCCTGGTTAAAAAGTTGAACAAAAGTTTGTAGCTGTTAAACAGTTACTTGTCATAACCTTCATTAATACATATTTCTGAGTGGGGATCCCATGTGTAGGGTGCACAAAATCTGATTTCTATTTGGATTTTATTTGTGAACACTCGTTTCTTTCTAATGTTGGAGGAAAGTCAGTCGGGAGTTTCCTTTTTCTGTTTTATCTACGTACAAGGGGAAGAGTTGCCTTTGTGCTTGGAGTGTTTCCCTGTGTTCAGGGATTACTGGAAATATTACCCCATTGTTAACAGTTGCCCTTCTGATTTAACAGTTTCTTTTCAGTCATCATTGACCTGGTTCCAGTTTAAGCATATACTGCTAATTTCCTAGCTATTTTCTGGGAAGCTCTGTTTTTGTGTGTGTGCCACATGTTTATCTTCTTTTCATGCAGTCTGTTAGGTAAACTTAGCAGTCCTCTCAGAGATGATGTATGCTGATGATTTCCTTTTCATGTGTTCCTCTGTGATGTAACACACAGCTGTTTTACTGTTGTGCTCTGCCAGTTTCATAAGGAATTGAATGCAGTCTGCTACTAGTTTTTATTTTATGTGGCATGAGTCAGGTGCTTTAAAGCATTCCCATCTTAATGCTCAAGAGTTAAAATTTTTTGCTTATTTTTCGCTTTAGCTGGAGGATTGGAATGCCACCCATCATGCCGTTTGTTGTGCGTCTCTGGAGGATGAATGATTTCTGCAGGATTTGTGACAGTTCATGCCTCTAAACACAGAGGACAAAGATCATAAGATGTAACATAAGGAACATGTCTGTGCAAGAAGTTAACAGTTCTGTATATGACCTAGAATATAAGGAAGTCTGTCTGAATGAAGTATTGTATAAAAATCCAGACTGACCTGTGTCATTTGTCTGTGTGGTATATCATGATGTCCACTGGTTATAAATAATTAAAAAGCTTGTTTGAACATGCTGGAAGTTTAATTGAATACTGTCGGATCTGAACCAAAGAGTCTTGTATTTTATGTATTGTTTGATTTTTGTGTTTAGATTGTCAATATAAAATTAAAATATTCCTAAATAATTGCTTCACAACTGTCATTGTGTTGATGATACAAGTATATTACATCTTTTATGTGATAAGTACATTGCACGTGCTTTGCCTGTTATCCAGTGACAATGTACAGCCATCAGATCTGCAGCTTTCAAAGTATGTCTTTGTTGATGGATGTTAAGAAGGTGCAGTTCAAACAATGCTGTTGCTGTTTGTGGTTCAGTGTCAGTTACACTGTAGGGACAAGTTAATTTTGCATGGCATTCATGATTAACCATATGGTGTATGGTATTTAACCTTAGCTGTGGGTTGCTTTCATTATTTTCATCATCATGCAGTGTCCTTTAAACATGTTCTATGTTGTGACACATTGTTACATATCATTGTCTTGCACTATGGGCAGCCTTTTGAATTTTAGGTATGTAGTAACTCAATTAATATGCTGTGATAAAGGTTTTTGCTCAACTTGTAGTTTCAGTGTAATATGAACAATGAAAAGTTCAGACCATCTTAAGTACCTGAACTGTGTTTTTGCATTGAATGTTGTATTATTTATGTGTTGTAAATTTGTGTTCATTTTAAGTTCTTATTAATCCCTCTGTTTTGTATTTTTATAACATACTTATCTCTGTTATATGTAGTTTTACAGCATGTCATGCATTTTGTTGAGTTGGATATAGGCATTGAATTTTTGTATCAAGGTAGTTCATTTTTCAAATGATCTTCTGAATGAGACCAGCAGCTGATGGGACACTGATCATCTGAAAAGTGGGAGAATTGTGCTGATACTAATTACTAATATATGTGAGGCACATGATAGAGCACACACAATTTTTTGTCGGTGTGAAAGAACAAGAAAATATGTGAAATTTCTGACTGAGAACTTTGAAGAGATCTGGGATGTCTAGGTCATAGCTGTGAGAGTTGTCTATGTGATACTGCTGTTGATGATAATACTGAGAAGGTACAGTAGTACCTGGCCATGCCATGAAGGTATTTAGTGGGAGTAGATGTACAGCTGTGCTTGATTATAACCTTGGGACTTGAGGTGAGTTGTAAGCTTCATCCCCTGGCCACTGGAATCCTCAGAAAGAACCCCAGCACCATCTGAATAGCAGGCCGGGTCTGGATGTTGGGGTTTGAATCCTGTATCCAGTCTGTGACCTACACACTATACTGACTACTCTGTCCTGTCTTCTGATGATAGTACTGTGAGTAATTGTAAGTAGTCTGCTAATTAGGAGATTGCTTAAAACTGGGTTGGCTTTTTGTTACTTGAATTGTGGTTTGAAAGTTTGTGGAACTATGATGATGACAGAATTGTTAGAAACTTATTTATTATGTGATCATATTTCAGCTTACCAAATGAGATGTGATACATTATCAGAAATGTCATTGCATTCTACTCTTCTGGAGTACTGACCAATATGCAAATGAAATTAACTACTGAAAGCCTATTTATCTCAGTAATTAATCAACTTGATGCACATAATTTTGGTTTACAATAAGTTTATTTCATGCCTCTACATGTTTAATGAGCACATGTGCTCAAAACGTGTAGAGGCATGAAATAAACTTACTGTAAAACAAAATGTTGTGCATGAAGTTATTTAATTACTGAGATGCACTGTCAGCAAAATGTCAAAAAAAAAAACTGAAAGCCTGTTGCAGAATCTGCCATAGAGACAAACTGATACAGGTTCATTTTGTGTTTTAAATATGCGCTACTTGTCCTAGTGTCAGCCATTGCTTTTTTGACAGGTGGAGTTCACCAAATTATGAATGTGATGCACATCAGTCTTCTCCATCTGTTAGGGTCATATTTTAACAGTGCTTTGAATTTATAGCTCTCTCTTGCATTGCTGCTGACTCCTGCATAATGCATGCAGTGCTGTGTGGTAAATAACATGCATAGGGAAGCCTGATGTGACTTTCTGTCCACAAACTTTTGACAGTTTTGGATATAACAGCATGTGGGTGTTGAAGTTTTTGTAAGAGACCAGTCATAAAACATAAGAATGCAAGGCTAAAGATGCAGTTGGGCCCTTCTTTAAGTGGGGTCTTGTACATGTGTGCTGTGATGTCATAGTACATCCCAGGCCAGTTCTGAACACTTGCTTCATGCACAGTATAAGAATGTATGTCAGATTCAAGTACAGTGACATTACAGATGCCAGGAAAAGTGGGCTGCTGTGAGGAAAAGTCAGAAAATAAAACGTACATTACAAACACTCCCAAAATGTCACGTATAAAAAAATGTGTGGATAAACTGTGAAATTTGTGAATGTACCGTTCAGTACATGTTGATTGTCTTGGGTTTTATATATGTCTTTTCATGTCATCCTAAACAGTTTTGTTTCTCAGTATCTTTAGTGAAGGGGTTTTGCGTGGTGGAAAATTGCAGAAGAATTTAAAAATTTTCTGATGGGACTGGCAGATTAATAATGGGACCCACAGATTTCAGTTTTGATTGCCTGAGTTTAGTATAGTGACTGCTGGTCAACCCAAGGGATTGGTGTTAGCTACCCAGCAGCAGAAAGAAAGTTTCTCCACTAAGTCTATGCAGGCTTATGGTCCACCCATTTGGTACTGGGGGGGGGTTCTTTCCCCAAGGATAAAGTAGCCAGGCATGATGCTTATCAGTTACCCCCATCTGAAAATTAAATACTGTGTGGAGCTACCTTCACTGTGCCAAATATCTATGTGGTGTGGTAATTGGTGAAGCACAAGGACAACTTCATAATTTTTTTATCAAATTATTTTCTGTTGAGGGTAACCGGTTTTATTACTGGAAAATCCAGAGCAGTAGCTTCTAATGTGATGAGTTCACAAATTAGTGATTGGAGATACGTGAATTGAATTCTACTTATAGTTAATTGAATTTTAGGGCATCTGCGATCAGTGCCTTCCATGGAGGACTGTCCTTCATACTGAGTGGTTCCAGGACTGCCTTTGAAACAGAATGGTTTCATGACTCATAATATCAAAGATAGGCATTTGTCTGCTGCTGTAAGAATTGTAATAATTTAAAAGTATTACATAGGATTTCCATCCCACCCTTTTAAATTTTAGAATGTGAATTTTTCAGTGTATGTCCACTTTGCAAATGCAGGTTTATTGTTTGTGATGATCAGTATTTTAAATATGTATTACATGTGTTGTATGTCACCACAGTAAAGTGTGCTTATGTGAATTCAGTTCCTGTTTTGATATTGTATGTCATTATGGCTAGTATTTTGTGTAAATTAAAAAAGAAATTCACACCATGACTGCTGTAATTCCATGTAAATTGACAGTTCAGAATATACTACCACAAACATTTGTTTATGTCCAATGTATATGTAGTGAACCTGCAGACACCTTACAGCTAATTGTCTTTTGGTATCTGGGAAGATACTTGTGATGGTGCTGTGTATTAAGTGATTGCACGTCACGAAAATGAAATTTTGCTGATTCTGGTTACCTGAAGTTCACTTATCTGTCATGTGTGAGATAATCTCTCTTCACTGTTGCACAACTTTCTGTGATGCACATGAAAAGTAGAAGAAATTTTCATTTAAATTTATGGCCAGCCATCTGCAATCAACAGATTACAGCAGTGGAAAGAACTCTTAAATTTATGAAATATGTTATATAATTTAAATTATATATTTTATATCCTTATAAACAAAGACTGTATTTTGTATTTTAACAGTTCATTATTATTAAGTGAAGCATATCATTAGTTACATTGTAAAAGTTATAGGAGAAACAATTAGTGTACATCTGAAAGGCCTTGAGGCCCTACTATTGAGCCACCAGCTTGCCCTTTTCATCCTTCCTGCCTTTCCCATATTCTCCTCACCACAATATAGCTCTGTATTTTAACCAAAGGCAACACAAGTTTCAACATGTTCTTCAGTGGCCAACCCTTGAGAAAGTGCCATACACAATTCACAATTATTTATTGGAACCAGTCACCATGACTTCCATGGATATCTGGTAATAAAACTTCTGTCTTACATATCATGTGTTTATTTGAATACATACCTGTGTGTAATTCTGATGTTTACCCAGTCATTAGCTCTTTTTCTCTTTTGCTTGTCCTTGAGCGCATGGGCATGCATCCATGTGGGAGCTGGCTGGACTTGGATAGGTATATGGTTTGAATTTTGGCCTGAGATTGGCAGAGTCTTGCCAGGTGTAATTGGTTAGTCTAATTGGCTGAAATGGTTTCCTTCCAAATCCATACCTGCGCACCATTTACTTGTTTTTTTTTCCCCTTCCCATTTGGTGGTATATGATCATATTCTGTGCATCAAAAGCAGCAGGTAAGCTTGCATGTTCTTATGTGCGCATGGTTGCACCAACCAGTGATCTGTCTCCACCTTTGGTGGATAAAATTTACATGTTTTATGGGAAAGTTCCAGAATAGCAAATACAAGTTGAGAGATGCATCTTTCCAAAGGAATCTACCTGTGTGGTGCAGGCTTCAGTGGGACTCTTGAAAGATGACATGACCTGATATGAGGCTGGTGTTGATAAATGTCTACTGGGTGAACACACCAAGCCTTTGAGGTGTTAACATAAACATTAGTTCTGTGTGAACATAATTTGTACAATTTGTGGAATACCTTGTTACAGATCTCGGTGTATTTTTCAGTTTTGATTTTGATGCCTCTGTAAGAATGTTCTTACGGTACACACTTTTCACAGAAGTGATTGTTGAGTCAAATAAGTTGTTGAATTGGTAGGTCATATTGTGCCATTGTTAAGTATTTTCAAAATTAAGTGGGTAATGAGATCACATGAGTAATTAGCAGCACTTGACATTAACAGATTGTACTGCTTACAGTTGTTGACAAAGTTTACATGGCATACAATGTTGGGAGTTAACAGTAGCTGAATTAGTGTGAGCTCATGACTAGGCTACAAGCTGGAAAAATGAATTGCTGAATTCCTTTTTTTTGGGGGGGGGTTCTCTTCTACAAAGTGTCCAGGCTTGCTGTGGGAACCACTAGACCTATATAGTTGGTTATGGGCCATTTTCCTGGGGGTAAAGCAACCAGGGTATGAAGCTATTTTCCTCCATGTAGTGCAGAGATTAGGAATGTGTGAAGCCATACACCTACTTGAAGTATGTCTCTGTGGCTGGCATAGGGACAGTTTTACCTTCACAAATGTTTAAAGTTGCAGTGTGTAACACTAGCTATGTGTGTATGTTACTTAAGGTCCTAAATCTGATTGGTTCCATCTGCCTTCAGTTTTACAATTTCTTTGAGAAGCTGACAGTTCGTAGTCGGAAATGGTTCCAACTGCCTTCAGTTTTACAATTTACTTGAGAAGCTAACAGTTCATAGTCCAGAAATTCCCTGCCTTTTAGGGAACTTGAAGGTTCATTACCATGTGCACAAGAGAACCATGTTCCCCTCCTGAACTAGATCAGTGCACTCTGTATGCCTCCCATCTTATTCCTAGAAGAGTTTAAATACAAAATTATTTTCAGTAAATTGTAAAAATTTGAAATGTCAGAAAAGGTCAAGTACCAACTCAAGGCTGAACCTGACTAGTAGTAGTTCCTCAGATCATTTTTAAACTATACAGGATGCTAATTAAAAAAATACAGGTACCAAAATAGATGCTGGATATGAAAATAGTAGCACAACAACAAATTTTGATGCCATTTTCAAAAAAAGGAAGTGTTGACCATGCTGTGCATGCAGCAGGATCATAGTGCTGCTGTTCACCCTTGCACAGGCACATACACAGAAGAAAGAGACTGACAGTAAAGCAGAACACAGTAATCATGTGAAGCAGGTGAAATACTTTGTGATGACACAAAAGTAGGTAAAGAGGCAACAATTTTGTCTCATTTGTGGAAGATCGTGGTAAATGTGTGCATGCTCAGTCCCAGCCCTCAAAATGTACAACTTTTATAATTAGTGTGTTGAAATGGGGGAAAAACAGCATTGTAGAATGTCATGGTGAATCCTCTGCAACACTGCTGTAAGAATCTCAAATACAGTTTTCAGAGAGCATCATAAATGGAAATATTAGAGAGAGAACAATTTACTGAAAATGGTAAGCAAGCAGATACAACAGGAGTGGTTGTGGGAGGACAGAAAGGTTGATAAAACACGTATATTTTCTTACAAGTTTTTAATGGCTTGAAATTATACATTGTACTCATCATCTAAAAATATATAAGTGCACTACAGATTTGACGGTGACTATCAACTGTCAACATGCCCAGTACATATTATTTTGAATTTTCCCAGTTACATAAGCATTATCAAAATATAATAATACAATACAGCCAAGGTTGTTTAGTTGGTGGCTGGATAATGTGGGGTTGAATTCCTGGCAGCGGCAAGAGGTTTTTCTCTTTTCCAAAACATCCAGCTTGGCTGAGGCCCACCCAACCTCCTATTTAGTGGGTACAGGGGTTCTGTCCTGTGAGTAAAGCGGCATGAAGTTGACTGGTCAGCTCCATCTACTGCTGAGGTTATGAATGAGTGGAGCCATATTGCAGCTTCCCTTATATGTCATGGCATGGACAGGGACAACTTTACCTTTGTGGCTAACAATAAAAGATGTACTTTATTTATATGTGGCATCCATTATGGTTACATGTTTCTCTTGCAAAGAAAACAAATTGGTATGTGCACCAAGCAGTGGGTAAATGCAAATCATGTAATGCAGTGTGACATGCAGAAGTAAATATAAAGTATTTATGGCAACCACTTTGCCACCACCACCATGAGGGTAATTCCAAAAAATTCCTTTATTTTAATTGCACATGGCATAAGGTGCTGAGGTAAAGGAACATTATTTTATCTCGTGTATGCTAGATGTGATGCATGTCTGAAAGTTGAACGAAAACATTTCCAGCATCTGTGTAAAATACAGTGTTAGAAACCTACTGTTAACTTTAATACATTGAAATAAGGTACACTGACCCCAACACATGACAACTGGAATAGTTTCAGGCATTGCACCGTCTGCTATTATTTGAAACTGTCGAAGTGAAGTGTGATGCAAGCTGTCATAAAATAATGCCCCTGTAGCAGGCTATGCTAATACTAGTTCAAAAAACTTCCCAATCATATTAAGTGATCTTTCTGTGATAATCATCAGATGTATACTGTCTGGCACATTCTCGAATATTTTGTTCCATGATGTACGTATGATAAGAAATCAGACCACTATTTACAATATACTGGTGGCAGTAGCAGGCACTTTCCGAGATATGGACACTGTTTACAATTTGTGTGCCAACAGTTGGTACTGTTGGATATCTGATACCTCACAGTTTGTGTGCTAGCACTGAGTAGTATTCAGCACTCACTGATACAGTTTGTCTTCATGCTGCATTCTACTGGATATCTTTTCACTCTGCACAAATGTGTGTCAGTGGTACCAGGCATTATTTGACATCACATTGCTATTTACAACTTAGTTGCCAGTACTTGGTACCATCTGACACCTGGTCACTAATTACAGTTTCTTCCAAACGTTCTATTTTATTTTCCGGGTAACACAACTATATGGATCTTGTATATTACGTGTTATTCCGAACTACTACATGTCATGGCTGTCCATATCAGACCACCAGGTAGGATACGGGTTCACAAAAGGAGTAAAGGGGAGAGGCCTCTCCTTAAAAACAGTGGGTATAAAGTTATTGTAAAAGTTTTAATTATTATTATTCCAAAAAATGAATAATAGGTGACACTAAAATTAACAGACAGATTTGTTGCTAGACTTTACAGGTATAATCAAGTGTCTCAAAGTAATAATGTAAAATATAATAAGATAAAATATGTAGTGGAAAAGCTTGTGCAGTCTATTTATCTGTCTGGTCCTAGGAAAAGTTATGTAGTCAAACACAACTTAATCACTGAGGTGTATTTAATGACTATATGATGGAAACAACTACATGTTTCGGCCTGTATTGGCCATCATCAGGTCTAGGGAACTTGAGGGCTAGCTATATGCATGCATGTGTGTGTACATGCATATAGCTAGCCCTTAAGTTCCCTAGACAACCTGATGATGGCCAATACAGGCCAAAACATGTAGTTGTTTCCATCACATAGTCATTAAATACACCTCAGTGATTAAGATGTGTTTGACTACATACCTTTTCCTAGTTTCACACACACACAATGGGGATGACACACTTCCTAGATTTATCAGTCTGGTGTTGTGTGTAGTATACTCATAAAATCTGCGTGTCTTGGTTTAGTATTCTCTTGAATAGGACATCCTTTCACCTTACGTTTTGAACCCCTTGTGTTTCTGAGTAGTGGGCAATGACCTTCTGGATGTGCTGCTGTATACAGAAATCAATTACATAATCCATTGTTGTCAGACTGCAGGATGAGTTGAAAAATTTCATATATATATACAACATAACAGACTGTATGAACCAAGGTGGTGGTTACATGTGTTGTGTTGAGTGAATGATCAGTTTCTCAGCACATTTGACATCTGGTCACTACTTGAAATCTGTATGCTGATACAGTTGAAGCCCTGTTGTTTAATCCATATGGTCATACAGCACATTAAGTATTTTAAAACATATACAGTTTTAACAAGCCCATGATACATTCTACCAAATGAAGAAAATCAGGGTACAGTTCTGATATAAATCTTGTTGCATTGGCAATATCTGAGTATAACCTGAAACTCGACTCTTATTCAAGCCATCATTTAATAAAACATATACGGTGTATCATATTGGAATGTCTTTTTTTTTCAGTAATTCTGTAATTACTGTACTACTAGAATGTTTAGCAAATATATATATATAGTTCATGCTGCAAATATATATCCATATGCAACTGATGAACTTATTTAATATTGTGGTCAAAGCAGGAGGTAAATTTGTCTGTGCGCATACCATGAAGGCACATGGAGGAGTGTAGGTACAGCTCCACTCAATCTTCACTTTGGCACAAGAGGGGGTGAGCTATGATGCTGTTGGTTTTAAATGAATGCACAGTGATTCTGGTCAAGTCCACTAACAGTAGGCTTAACACAGATTAAAGAGGCATGGGGATTACTGAAACAGGTGCTGTGAGTTAGTCAGGTGTAGCATTGCCTTTCTTATCAACACAGAATGCTTCCTTCTAAAATCACACAACTCCACTACTACTGCCACATGTCCTTGTATACATAACCCAGCAGCCAGGAACATATACTGCCTTACTTATTATACACTGTAGTGATATTAGTCAAAACACTGGATCCTTTATCTTGCCATTATCTAGTCAAGGTAATGGTTGGGTAGTGACATTAGTCAAAACACTGGATCCTTTATATTGTCATTAAGTAGTCAAGGTTGTGCGACGCCTTATAGTGTGTGTTCTTCTCCTCTTACCAGTCGGCTCCTGTACTTCCATACAGACTGAAAAGTAATTTATGAAGAATTAGGAAGACTTGTGAGTAGATAATGAGCAGTATGATTAGTTTCAGTGGTGTATTAGGAAGGAGTGAAACTTGAACACAAAAAATATCTGAAGGTGAGAAATGGTGATTAAGCCATAACATTGTGGATGTGTTTTGTGTAGATAATTGTGTGAGCCTCAGTGTCAAAAATGAATGTAAGCTGAATAAATTTTTTCAGTCATTTATTTTAAAATTTTCAAAGTACTGTTAAATCAGATATTTGTGTAATTAACAGATAAGGATACAGCTGTAGCTTCTTATGGCACCAACTTCTCTCACTTGAAAAAAACATGTGCAGAAACAAAAAACCAATTAGCTGTCATACCTTGAAATCACAGTTAATCCCCTTGCGAGATGCCATTTGCTCAATCTCTCTGGCAATATTCTCTTGTGTTGTCCCTTCCACATCAACGTAATCACACTCTGAAGATGCATAGTGGCAGGAAATGGCTTTACGGAAACCCTGTTAACAACACAACAACTGCAGACTTAATATCTCATGCATCACTGTTATTTTCTCTCAAGTCGTGTCCACAGACAGCTATATTTCAAGTATTTGCTTCAGTAAAACAAAAAAAATACACTCCAGTGGATTACATATTAAACTGGATGGTGACATCCAGCAACATACGTTACTTAAATGTAAATATACTTAGTTCTATGTTGTATAGCTTGTTAAACATTTCACCTTAGTTTTGTTAATGCCAGAGCCATGTACAAGAATGGGATGAAAGAATACAGTATCTCCCTTTTCCATTCTAAGTGATACCACAGGATGATCTTCAAATCCTTCAACTTGATGAAATGCCTTGTTAACAGTAGGCTGGAACACAGGTACACAAGTTATTGCCCATCAGCTCTAATAATAGATATGGTAACATGGTACAGTGCTGTCTTTAGAAAGTTAACAGTTACTCGGTTATAAAATTTCAAACTGTTATGGCAGTACACAGATTTGCCAAAAATGTAGGAGCCATCTCCAAATTCTAGGCACCAGATGAGTGACATGAAGCAAGTTCTACTCTGAGGACCCACAAATACTAGGTGCCACAGTACAAACTTTAATCAACAAGGTGACCTGGCACTTTTGCGTTATGGAATCTGTGGGTTTATTGCCATGTTCACAACAGCTGTCCATTTGAACACATCCTTGGGGCAACTCCAGTTTCGATCTTCACAGCCTGTTTCTCAGAGATCCATCATAATTTTATACTCTCACCCATACTGAACAGGTTTGTGTGGTGGTAACACTCTGAGACTTGTATCTGTGAGTTGCCTGGTTCGAATCTTGGCAGGGTCATGTATTAGTCTGATGAAAAAGTTTGTGGTTTTCATCAGTCCTTTGATAGACCTTGGCTACTTCCTTTTAAATCCCTTCCAATTTAACACTAATGAATCACTCTCCTCTTAGATAAAGCATCTAAAGAAATTAATGAGTTCATCTTACAAAAGTTTTGCTGGGGCAACTCAGAAAAAGAAAATAAAACAGGCCACTAAATCCAAAACCAATCAGCTTGAGATGAATGCTCCTCTTGGTCCTTCAAAAAGATGGAGGAGAGTGGTTTGCCAGGACGCAACTCCATCTGACACTCCATCAGATTCGGACACTGCCCTAACTGTTCCTTTCACTGACGATTCGACAGAATAAGAGGAGCAAGACGTTGATTGTGTGTTCTGTACTGGTCATTTCTCTGAAGACCACAATGTAGAAGTGGATACTATGTGTGAAATACTTCAGATGGGCACACACTGTGTTGGTATGGAGGAAGATTTTGTTTGTGAACCTTGTCGGGGATAAACACTGTTTTGTTCTTCCTTTGTATTGTAATTTTTAAAATCCTGTAACTATTCTTTGTGCTTTCTGGGTAAACTATTCATCTCCCCAAATTAGGAAAATGTGTGCACCTAATTAGGGGATACGAAGCTTTTAAGGAAACAAATTTTGCACACGTATTTCTTTTCATAATTTATGATGTTTATGTAGCAACTGTCGCTACATTAATCAAATGAAGTTATGTTTGTATTTTGAAAGGTTTTGCGACTTTTACCCAAGTTTAATAGCGGTTTTTTAAAAACCTCCCCATAATAGGCGACTTTCCCCTATTTGAATCACATTATCCATTTGATGGAAGTGCTGAAATCTCCATCTGGTCTTGATGCATAAAATAAAATTCTGCTTGTTATACAAATTATTCCAGAAACAGGGACTGCTTGTGATCTTTGCTGTTAAGACTATTCTAACACTGCTCTATTAAGTTCTTCATATGTCAGTAGTTCCACCCTTATTTGCTTTGGTGTGCCTTGATAAGCTGCTTGTCAAATCAGGAGTTACAGAGCAATTTATTAATTTCCCTAAATTTTTTTGAACTTTGTGGACTGTTATATTTTTGGTGGAAATTCCGTCTTCAAGCTTCTGTACTATTTTTAGAACTGTTGTACTGTCAAAACCAAATGATTACATTTTTATATCGTTTTTACAACTGAGTACAAAATAAGAAAAAACAGTAAAATTATGAAAACTGCAACATACCAATCTAAATTAAATGTGAAAGGCTAAGGAACACTCTACAACTATAAATTACAGTAAACACAGTGTCAGTAACAACAGTGTTGATTTAAGTCTAGTTAAGTGTGGTGTGTACACTAATGAATTTTACTTGACAAAATGACTGTAATTACTGGTTGTGTTGCTGGTCACTAGAACAGTGAGACAGACATCTTCCCTCAGAATGTGGTTATGTGAGTTATGACAGTATGCAGTCTTGTCAACAAACACCAACACTTAAAAGGAACTTGCTGCTGCCATCTTGAGGGTCATTCAATGTTGGGTGAATGATGGAAAGAGTTACATTGATTACAAGGAAGGCAGTCAGTTGGTAATAAGGAAAGGGGATGGGGAGCCAGAATATGGCTTGAGCCAATAGAGACTTCTTATTTTTTATTGGTAAGCTTCCTTACTACCTGTCTACGTCACCATTCTGCATCCTCATTCTACTCACTTTGACCATGAAGACAGACACATGTTCCTCTGAAATAATATGAACCCATGAAACTACATGGTGTCAACAAAGATGACTGCCCTCTGAAAATCCTTAGAACTTATATAATTATCTCTCCTACAAAAGAAACCAACCCTTACTCAGTAATAGAGGGTGGGGAGTCAGAAGATGTACATTCTACTACAAATCACTGTAAAGCACCAATGATATACACTACTAAAACAGTTGTAAAGGTCAACACTTTATGAGAACCTGTAATCTATAAATAAGGCATTCCATACATTATGTAATTAATCCACACACACACACAAATAAGTGGAAGTCCCCTGTATGCCACACTGGTTGGTATAGGCCTTTCCACTCTTTTTAATATACAATGATTGGAAATATGGTCCAGAAAGCAATTTGTCACAGGCTGGCAATTTCAAATGACTTACACCCGACTGTGGATAGCCATGCGGCTGTAGTTTTCCCTTATGGCTTCCAGGAATGACAACCAGACAGCCATTATCTTCATTCACTCTCTCCATTGCAGTCCATGCAGCCACAATGCGATCAGCAGGTCTGAATGGGAAGTAGTGTAGATCCTGTAGACAACAGTACTGTATTCACCCACTTACACAATCTTTAGCTTCAAGGAGCATAGAAATACACTTTTGTCACTTAGCCATGCAAAAGTTTATGAAATCTGTCTTACACATATTTAGCACCTAGTCACCGATGCAATGGATGTTTTGACATCTACTCAATAGCTAAATTCTGTCTCATACCTGATGCAATGGGTGTTTTAATGTCATCTTAAAATTCACCTAAATTCTGTATTTTACCTGATGCAGTGGGTGTTTTGATGCCAACTTAAGAGTCAGGTAAAATGTGTCTCATACCTGATGCAATGGGTGTTTTAATGTCATATTAAAATTCAGCTAAATTTTCTATTTTACCTGATGCAGTGGATGTTTCGATGTCAACTCAGGAGACAGTTAAATTCTGTCTCATACCTCATACAATGGGTGTTTTGATGCCAAATTAACAGTTAGCTAAATTGTGATGCATACCTGATGCAAACGGTGTTTTGATGTCACCTTAATATACAACTAAATCCTGCCTCGTACCTGATGCAGTGGGTGTATCGATGTCAACTTGCCCGTATCTGGAGGCTTGTTGATAAACATAGTATGCACTGCTTTAATGTTGGGGCCTGTGAAACATTCCACGTAATCCAGCATCTGGTCACATAAGAAAATACAAGTATACATTAAGAGTATCATCACCGTGCAATACTATTTTTGGAAGTAAAGTGGCAGTACTGACGGGCTGATTCCAACCATCATCAAAAAAAGATATGGATGTGACTGTAAGAGTTCCCATTCTAGTATGACCTGTTCACAAGACACGTGCTGACTCAACAGATGGGCAAGAATGAAGGGTCACACTAAAAATAAAAATTATGCAGCTGAATGCAGCAGAGATGATATTGTGATTCTGTGTGGTTTCTTGCAATGGCAGATTCAATGCATCACATTATGTTCAGTACTGCCCACATCTAAAGGATACAGTCTTTTTAGTACAGGTATCAGATGTGGGTCAGATCTGAACCATAAAGTTTTTATATCTATTTCATTTTGCTGGGTTTAAAGGAAAAGTTGATTCCTCTAAAATAAGCTCTAAGAACTGAAGAAATAAAAATGACCAAAGCTCTTTAAGCTGCTGAGTTACCCAGTGGATTCTGTACAGTGAGGGCTGTTCAGTGAAACAGTTGAACACTATCCCTTCCAAGGCTGACCTCAGTCTCAGACCATATTATACCTTGCTACTGTAACTGACCAAGCAATAGAAAGCCATCAGTCATTCATTCCAAAATGGCACTAAGTACATACTGCAATGACAGTTCATGTGGTTCGGTAAAGGTAAAAGTAAGGTAGTGCCCCAAGAGAATATGAAACTGGATCTTCCAGCCAGTGGCCTAGTCACTACACTGACTGTACTACCCTGGCTGCAGAAAGTCGTTGTGTACGAAATGTAAAGAAATATTCCAGTACAAATTTTATAATGTTACCATTCTACATACAATGACTCATGGAACACAACTCATGCACATTAGACTGTCATTACTGGACAGTGGAGGAGGGGGGAAATTGGAACCCTCACTGATCACTGAAGGGAAACAGGAATAAATCAGTACCATGTTCGGAGGCCTTACATTTACAGATGCTGACAGGAAAACACTCAGGGACATAATTATGAGTATGTCAAGTGGTTTGTGGACAGCATGCTCTGCAAACCTCACCACATGTCACTTTGTCTGTGGCCAACTGTTAAGTACAGACTTTATGTGAGTGAAAAACTGAACAATAATATTCCAAAGGATGTTTAGTCTGTTACCCCAAGGAATTTCAGTGTGCCAATGTACTAATAATATTAGGTGACAGGTACAAATTATTACTAATGTCCGTCTTATGTAACTTCATAATGTCATTCTTGAACTTACCTTTGGATGTAGAATATACTTGGACATAACATCATCCCAAGCAATATCTTGCAACTTGTAATACAAATATTGACCTGCTGCAGTTGTCTTTGCTAGTGAAACCTCCTTCATCAGGGTCATGTGTCCACGAGGCAAACGACCTTCACAGACATCATCAAACCTCTGACTGAAAGAAAAGTAGAAGTCTCCTGAGAACTTCCTTCTTTGTAAATGTAATAGGCCTGCTGTATGAACTGTGAGTGAAAACAGTGAAATTCTCACTTTTCTGTAACTGATGATTCAAGTCCTGCTCTTCAACAGCTGCAGCATTACATGTGTAAAACAAAGATCCTTTACAAAATACTGCTCTACCTTATGAGAGAAAATCACAGTTTGGAAGCTACTTGCTTGGATCCTATACGTTTATAAAAATTTAAATCTGCTGCTCAATATGTGTACAATGCCGAATGACTGGTCTATCAAAGTTTATCAGAATTTGCTGCTAAAAGCTTGATGTGAAACATTTATGCATGGAAATTAGGCTACTGTTGCTTATAAGACAGTCACTAGAAACTTTCTGGGATGCACAGTTGAGGCAGCATATCTAACAAATCCAGATGAAGCCTTCATAAAGTACAGTTCCTTGTCATTAGACTGGTAACAATGAGCAGCTCACCAAACGACTACCTCTGCCAAGTCCCTACACATCACACTGTGCTGCAGCCTATCACACATCACAGAAAACGAAACAAAGAGGGCACTCTCATGCAGTCATTCTGTACGGTTTTAAAAACTGCTGAAATTACAGCCAGTCTTCCGGAGTTTGATGTGTCACTTTTCATGTAGTTTTTAGAATTCAAGAGAAGAATCTTTATGAGTGATGAAGACAACTGATCACAGGACTTGCAGATGAATACAATGCTTATTTGGGAAACATGGTGCAGACAGCTGCATGACTAATGTACACACGCTATGATGTAGAAGCAAACACCAACTGGTTTGTGTTTCTGCCATCTGTTGCTATCAACACCATGTCAGAAAGGTACAGTATTGGTGGATGTATCACAACTTGATGGACACCCAAATAAGAGAATGATATAAAATACATATACCTGCATGTTTCTTTTTTCTTTAACTACTAAACTGTACTGTAGATCTTGTTTTGTGTATAATATAACTGCATGAATGTACCAACCTTTATCTGTTATGTAGTGGTGTAGTAAATTACTTTTTGTCCAGTGAGTACTGTATCCTTGTAATTGGTATTTTTATGTTATAATTTGCTATATTAATATAAATGATATTATGTTAAATCCTCAAATACAGTATTAGGCCTAGTAACTAGAACTATTGTACAATTTATACTGACTTCACTTCTTGACTTCTTAAGCAAATATGATTATTTCCATATCCATACAGATTTTTTATTCCTGTAAGGATCCACAGAATGAAAATAAATGATACAATATGACTGAATAGTTTGAGAATGGTGACTTTTATCCAACTGCTGACTTGGTCATGGATGATAAGATAGGGAAATACCACTGCAATTCTGAAACAAAATGCCACATGGCCATTTGCATCTTTGCAGATTATACCTCCCCTCATGGATATGTCAACATGAAGATATGTTGGAAGAACACAGGAGCTTCTATTTAATGACCTAGTGTTGATGTACCTACCTGACATAACTCTTATGTACTCTTACTGCAGAATAGTGTGCAACAGTTTTCCTGATCTACGAGCAGCTTAACACAGAGCCCATAACTCTCATATAATTAAACAACTATAATTCTTCATCCACATAAAACAGCATGCTAGCCTACTAACCACTCTGGTAGAGCTATTCATCTGTGACATGAAAGAAATCAGACCTCTTCATGTTTCCAGCACTGAAAGACTTTGAGTTCACTAGTTTTCAAACTCCTATAATAAAACTAACGAGATGCACTAATTTCTCAAATTTATTTTTGGAATAAAACTCTGCATGTTTCGGACAGAATATATGACGATGCACGGTCTTCTAAATGTCAAATTAGTTTTCAAACCTGTTAGACACATACCAAAAGGAGGAGCTTGCAGCAATAGTGTAAAATGGGTGGTGCCAATATTTTTGGAGCTGGTTCAGAAGAAAGAACACTGTATACAATGAAGGGACAAATTCATTGAAATGTAACTTGAGAGATATTATTAAAGCATCTGTACACAATGATTTAAATTATACAGCAACAGAGTAATTTATTACCAGCATTCGTCTAAGAGGTCATCTTCAATTAGATGTGGTATCACAAGGTAACCATAGTCTTCAAAGAACTTCCTCTGGCTTTGACTCAGGAGGGGGTTGTTTAAGGTGTATTTGAACTTTTCTGGGTATAGATGTTCTGCTACTGCTGCGGTTTCAGAAGGTCTCTGGTTCATAGTCAAGAAAATAATGAATTCAAGGCAATGTGCTGGACAAATTCAGAGAATATTTTTAGTCAGTTATCCTTCTTTACAAAAATGTGAGTTCACCATGCTAAGTATGTTGCCATATTTCAACTCCTGAACTGGCTGAGTGATCTTCACAAGATTTTTTTAAAGCCATATACTTTTTAATTCCAAACAATGAAAGAAGGAAGGAAGAAAGGAAGAAAGAAGGAAAGAAAGAAAGAAAGAAAGAAAGAAAAAACAACAAAACAAACCAACCAACCAAACAAACAACACAACACAACTAAGTAACTCTATGGAGCAGTTTTTCTTCTGAAGCTAACAGTTCCTCATCTAGGCAAAAAATTCCCTGCATTTTAGGGAACCTGGAGGTTCTTTTGTCATATTTCCAACAACCCGCCATTTGTCCTTACCTTAAACCAGAAGAATCCAGTGCATGCCTTCCTATTCTATCTATTTAAGAAAAATGTTAATATTATCCTCCCATGTATGCATTAAGTCCTCCAGTTAGTGTCCTGCCTTCAGGTTTCCTCAGTGCAACCCTGTATAAATTTCTCTTCAGTCCTGTGCATAACCCACCCTTCTCCTCCTCTTGATCCGATTGCTCTAACAATATTTGATGAGGACAAACAACAAAGCTGCTCACTCTGAATTTTTCTTCAGCCTCCTTTTACTTTCTCTCTTTTAGGTTAAAATTTTCCACAGCTGCCTGTTCTTGAATGCCTTCAGTCAACATTTTTCCTCCACGTGAGAGACAAAGTTTCACATGCATACAAAACAACAGGTGAAATTACAGATCTGTACATCTGAATCTTTATGTTTTCAGATAGCAGACTTGAAGAAAAAAATACTCAGAACAAAACTGCCTACTGTTAGTAAAGACAGCATGGCACAAGTACAAATTTGTGAGCTGGTGGTCAAACGATGTCACTTAATCCATAGTACTGAAATTATCTACAATAATATATCTTTATAGGATATGCAACTTTCATCAAGGTAATTTATTGTGGAATGTAAACAACAAACTCACAGCTGCATGAAATCTACATTTAGCAGTCAACTTGATGGTGATAACTTGTAAATTATTGGAGTTATGTTAGTGAAATTTCTTGCATAGGCAGATCATAATCATATCTACACATTCAAATTGCAGTCGTTTGGATTTTGACACCATGAAGTGTTGTAGATTGATATCGAAATTTCGAAGGAATATATTGCCTCCAGCTATGGGGTTGAAGGTAATGGGCCAATGTTGATATTAGGGTGATAAAGATGCTGGGTTATACTGGTGGGTTACAAGTAATGTGGTCAATCAGAACCACAAGGAGGGGAAAGGGAATGGGGATAGAACCCAGTCTGCACCAAGACTCATGTCACTGAAAACCTGAGACACCGACATCAGTTCTCTTAGGCACACAAAAGGCAGAGACGTGAATAAGATGTTGAGAAGGAAAATTACATATAGTTGGTCCTTTTCCAGGCTCTAGGACAGTGCTTTCCAACCATGGCTCCACAGAAAATTGTTGGGATTTTGTGAGAAACCGTGGAATAAATGAATAAGTTCTGCAAAATAAAATTCCAAATATCCCACAAAACATAACGGGAACTTTTGTCCAACAATTTGCGGTATTGGAGTAATCACCGTGTGCTATCAACTGCCTCTTTATTTTGTTTTGGTCAGTTTGTATTTAAGGTTACATTTAGTTTTACTGTGTATGTGTTTGTTTCATACTATTACAGAGTTGCCTGACCAATGGTAACAACAGGACTACAGGCTATCATGTTTTCCTGGCCTGTAAATATTTCACAGGTGTGGGCTTCTCGGCATATTAACAATTACTATAGGGGCTCCTCCATGGAAGAAAGGTTAGAAATACTGCACTAGGAGATGGAAGTAGAAAATGACAAGTGAAGAGCCATATTTATGAGGGCATGTGTAAGGGGATGACAGTCTCTTTCCCTAGTGAAAATCTTCCTCCAGAATGGGGTAAGAGGTTTCCATGACCTACTCAGGGAGAACCTGCCTTCACAATTCATGTTGTTTGGGATGATGCTGCTGCACCTTGATTTCTTGGTCATGGTGTGATGACCAACATCACTGATGTGTTCCACCACTGCTGACTCCACTGGTGTAGTGAGATGTGACAGTAGTATTCATTAACTCTGGTCTCAAACAGATGAGCAGTTTCTCACACACACCTTCCCACCATCCCTGGGGATGCAATATGTAACCAGTAATTTTAGATCCATGTCATTCTTTATGGGATAAAGGAAGCTGAAGAGTTTTCACAGTGGGAGGCCTACCATTTTGAAGTCATGTGTGGATTGCACCCTACTGATGTGGTCAAAGGTGTTTTGGATGAAGGGCAGAAAGGCCACTGTTGTGGAGTCATCTTCTGGTGGTCTGATTTTCAGGTTAGATGTGTTAAGGGTATGACATCTGTGTAGTAAAGTGGATGTTGTTATGGAAGTAGGTCTAGTTCAGCACAGAGGCTACCCTGATCACAGATGGCTTATGACTTTGGCCCTGCGTGCCAATGTGGCCAGCACTGACTGTTCGTTCAAGGGATAGATGGTACAACACTACAACAGTGACTAGTGTGTGTCACCTCATTTTGTGAATATCATGGTCCAGGGAGGGACATAATATGAAACACTCTTTGGGCTCCTGATGTACTTGGAAGAGTGGCCCCTGTTTCTGCTATTATCATGGTATGATATCCAAATGCAATACCAAAACACAAACCTCATTTAAATGCTGTTACACATTATTAATAGATTCTGCTAATGTGATAAAACAGTATCAAAGAATGAAAAAATGTGGTCTTTATAAATAACGATGTTGAATACAGTGCTGTCAAGGCTCCTGGTGGGCACTCAGCCCACTCTTATGTTAAGATGGCACTGTGTCCAAGAGAGAGAGAAAGAGAGAGATACCAGCCTGTTTAAGTCTCCATGATGAACTTTATGTCATGGTGTCAGCTGTTTAGGTAGTCTGAGAAGTCCCTAGCATTTCTGATCCATGAAGCAAGATCATAAATATATCATCCACATAAAAGAACTGTCTGTAGTGACTGTAGACATATCCCTAGCCAATGAAACAAAAACATGTGTAAGTGAGGGTGTGGTGAAAGAGTCTACAAATGTTGCCATCAAAGTACCACTTCAGGAGTTTAAGCACTTGGGTGGAGGGGGAAATGACAGTGATGTGGATATGGTTCTCTTGCTGTATGGTGAGTTACCCACACACAGCTCTGATGCAGAACTACACTTTTCATCCAGGAGATATCACTGCTGTAGGATATCTCTATTATTCCTTCTCAGCTGTTTCTCAAAGATGGTCACACTGTTTGTTTCTGTATTCACTGCCAGTTCTGTCAAAGGATACAGGAGTATATGCAGCATCCCTTCCATGGAGATGATGAAAAACAATCTTCATCCTTTCTAATGCCATTTTTACAGCTTTGTGTTGTATTAATCAGAATTTGCATTTGATTTCTAGAAAACAAACAAGTATGAAACTTTCCAGATGATATGAGGAACAGTTTTGAGTATAAAAAATTTAACTGTTCAGGACAGAATCTATATTTGTGGAAATACTGAAGAGTAAATAATAAATGTGTATGATTATTAACTTTAATTTTTACTAGACTGTTTACAAGTGGCAGCATGTACAAGATGGTGAGGTCATAATTTCTTCCAAAACCATTTATTTTTACATCATCTCAGACATTTAGGGGTGGAATGGGAGGGCATACTTAAAGAACAGCTTTACCATAAGCAAGGCCAGATTTAAGTATTGAGACTTTAAGTTATTCCAACTTTCAGACATCAAGTAACAAATAAAAAAAGAATAATAACATAATAGGGAGATAAATACAAATATTTAATTTTAAATTTACTTTTCAACTATTTAATTTTAAAATTGCATAAGGTCACTGCAGGATGGAAGAAAAACTAATAATGGAACCAATAATATCAATGCTAATGTAACGCTGAGTCTTAAACACCATGCCACGACAGCATACGTGAGGGTGGAGATACAGGTCTTCCTCCCTGGCAAAACAGCTTCCAGTACTTTCTGCATAGGAGGCTTTAAAATAATGCTCCATATACAAAACGTATGCATATTGCGGCACATTCAGAATATACAAACACAAGCTTATCGCAAGCAGCAAAAGCAAAAAACAATCCCCCCTGTGTGTGTGTGTGTGTGTGTGTGTGTGTGTGTGTGTGTGGGGGGGGGGGGGGGGTGTAAGAAACTTGCAGAACGCGGGCACACGCAGTTAATCGGCTTCTTACTCTCTGTTACCGATGGGTATCTGCTAGGCGTGCATGTTGTTAGAAAATGTTACGCAAATCTCCTGGGACGTGGCGTGGGGGTGGGGGGACAAAATTTGTCGAGACGCCTAAATGCCCCAGACAGAGTCAACCCACGCACAAAAATTTTCCGGCGTGTGTACTTTCCATGCGATGAGTCGTTTGGCCGAATTACTTCTGTCAATAGATATGTGACTGTCGCACTCTGAATCAATCAGAATCAGTTTTTATCATGACAGATGTTTCGATTTCGACTTATATTTCCTGTCCGAGTTTTTCGTTTATTACATCAGTGAACACATAATTAACACACGGCACTGTTGCAGGTGCGAACGTGCAGCAATGCGGCATTGTTTCAGCTGTGACTCTCAGAACGATTACGACTTCAAAGGAAAACAGCCAACGCCATTCTCATAGCCCTAGTAACACAACAATGACAAATGGTAAGTCTGTGAGGCATAGGTCAGCATTTTTGAAATGCTATGCATACCATCTTTCCTATCTCATAACTGTGACGTCACGTAACATCACTTGAAGAAATACAGAGTTGTTTCGCAGCTTTTGAAACAACTGAGTGTCGAAGAACTTAAAAGTGTGTAAGAATGAAATGTAAAGAACGATGACACTTCACCAGTTTAACAAAAATGAGCCCAAACATAAAACTTCAGCCTTAAAGCAGGACGTCTGGTTACCCTAAACCCAATCCATACCCGTACAGTGGAACGCAACCAGCAGTGCTCGAACTGGAACATCTGAACAAACGACATGCTAAAATTGCGTTCACATTCCCTGATAGACACAGGCATAATGCAAACTGCTTCCGGGGTGGCTTCCAGTAGGGATTTTGTCGTATTCGCGAAAACCACGAATTACGCATTTCTTGCCTACAAAAAACTTACGTTTTCATCACCAAGATGGATATCAGCTTATTGTGGCAATTTGTAAAAGTATTTCAATGTTATCGAGCAGCTCGCATACGCGGTGTATTGCGTATTTTCGCCTGTAGTGCTACAGGGTTCTTAGTTTATCTGGCCGATATCGTTGGTCACTTCTTGTTGGCTTCCTTATCGCACCCAATTCGGCTTACACACGAAATTACATACGTGCAAATGATTTCGCGCAACAGGTTCTTTCGTACACAGGGAGAGAGTAGGGAGAAGACACGTGCTAAACGAAATTCGTGCTAAACTGCAGACATCTTCCAGTAAATGTTTGGACCGACTTGCACAACAGAGGAGCGTGTCTGCGTCAACCGGCACGAGCTGCAACCAAACTACAGCATATACTCGTACATCCACACAAGACCAATGTTGTTCAAGAACTCGACGGAGCAGATCGTAACGAAGAGTAAACTATATGGTGAGGTAAATTCAGTCAAAAACACAACTATGAATATATGGCTAAATGATGGTGTTTATTAGCTACAGAAAACTACATCTTTCGGCCTACAGCGACCATCATCAGGTTTTGACAACTTTATTGTTATAAGAGTTATATATAATATGCATAAACTGCGTGGCGATGTTGAGATCTCATCATCATCATTTGCGTGCGTTTGTTAAGCTAAGTTTGGTGGGATGTCTATTGTGTGAATGGATTTATAGGTAGCTGGGTGTGGATACTTTCGGTTAGTTGGGTGTAGGGTTGGGAGGCAACTGTGATTGCAAGTGTGGTATCTTACATGCTCCATTTACGCAACAGACATCCCACCAAACTTAGCTTAACAAACGCACGCAAATGATAATGATGATGATGAGATCTCAACATCACCACGCAGTTTATGCATATTATATATAACTCTTACAGCAAGAAAGTTGCCAAAACCTGATGATGGCCGCTATAGACCAAAACATGTAGTTTTCTATTGCTAATACACACCATCATTTAGCCATATATTCATACTTGTGTTTTTGACTGAATTTACCTCACCTTATAGTTTAAACACACAACGGGGATGGCGCACCTCAAAACGAAGAGTGAATTTTGTGGAAGTGGTAACCTGATATGGTACATGAAGAAATGGACCCCGTACTCGTTCTTTTTTAACGACGGTTTTATCTCTGAGGATACTTGACCACTCAGGATAACAAGTTTCCCCCACATTAAGCCACAAAGTGCCATTACATGATGTGACGGCTGGTGTGTGCTGGTCTGTGTGTGCAACTAGGATTACTAGGCCCAATATTGTGAGACCATCAGTTCACACCGATATGTTACGCACATTCTGATACAATTTTTTTTGAATACCTGTTCGATTACGAGGGAATCTATGCCTTTTATCATGAAGACAGTGCAACAGCTCACGGAAATTTTGGATGTATTCGTTATTTACCGTGTGGTAAATTTTAATATAATTACATACCACACTCTCACAGCACAATATATTTAATTAAAAACCAAATTATCATAGCACAGTACATTAATCTCACTGCTTCGTTTCGGGACGTTGCAAGTACGAGCGTTATCTCTCTACACGCCTGCCTGGAACATGCCCCACACGTAAGGAATCGCACTAGGATTATCGGGACCGATTCTCTTGTGAGACCACAAATTCACACCGTATGTCACACACATTCTGGCACCATCTGAGCCACGACGGTTCGATTTTTAATGAACTATACTGTCTACAGTGTTTGGTGAGATAATAAGAAAGGGACTACGGCTTTCTCATTCACCGGACCTATTTAGTGACGGTTATTTTCCATGTGGTGTGTGCTAAAAGTAAAGTGCTTAGTAAAATGCCTCGCAATGCAGTCAGTCTGCAAGAAAACACTCAAGAATAAGGAGTTTTAAACTTCACCAGAAGCAGTTCGACGTGCCATGAACTAAGTGTTTAATATGTGTGAAAAGCCAAGTACTGGTTGGAATTTTAACTGAAATTATAATTTCTAATTGTTATGGAGTGACGACGACATAACCATATTTGTACTTTATATTCGGGTAACAGTATCACCCTGAAGATGGCCACAATAGCGGCAGAAACATGTTGGGGAGAATGGAGTGAATAAAATGCATCATACATATTGTAGTGCATTTTGTTGCTTATTTATATATTATGGATTTGATTAATATACGGAATATGGAACATGTTAAAACATTTCACTGTTCAGGACCGCATTCGTGTTTCACCTCCGATCGGAAGGACAGTAAATGCAGCAAGTTTTCTGAGCCGGCCTTGGCCGGAAGGTACTTCCTGCTAAAGTTGCAAGCTCAGCATTTATTATCGCACCTAGCAATTGCGTATCGAGATATGACGAATGTAGCTGTTCCTAAGGCGATACACTACGATACAGCCTTCTTGTTGTTAACATGTGTAACGCACTCAACTTCAATCGTGGCTTCAATTAAAATATTTACCATTAACAATTCAATATGAAATTCTGAAAGACAATTTACATAATTATGAACAACAAAAATAAACACGACACTAAAGATTAATAAAAGTTTCTATTGAAGTGATTTACTTACACTTTCTAGTGATTATCCGCATGGTTCCAGCTTGTCTACATAATTAATGAAGTGTACAAATGCATCAAGATTTCTTGAGTTTTCCCCCCCCCCCAGTGGCGTACCGAAGGGGAGGGGGGTTTGGGGTGTCAACCCCCCCCCCCCCGAAATTCCGAAGGCCCCCCA
>Ga0131853_10002636_pt1 | contig 32032 bp, 21 predicted proteins | sample TergutLab28metaG_FD_92764 | JGI IMG/M metagenome (GOLD analysis project Ga0131853, IMG submission 92764) | Labiotermes labralis P1 segment gut microbial communities from Petit-Saut dam, French Guiana - Lab288 P1 (version 2) (version 2) | ecosystem: Host-associated > Arthropoda: Insects >... | reverse complement strand
CAAAAAACCACCACAAAAAAACCCACGGGTGAACACGACCAGAAAAAGAAAAAAAAAACTAACAAATAAAAAAAAAAAAAAAAAAAAAAAAAAAAAAAAAAAAAAAAAAAAAAAAAAAAAGAACCAGCAAAAAAAGCTACTAGCGTTGATCCGCACCAAGCGCAAGTTTGCTGCTCGTGGTCCGTTTGCCCATTACTGCGCACGAAACGCATTGCGCGCCTGTGCCACGGGGATATGCAGTATAACTGTAATAGGGGTTCTGCATACGTTAAAGTATTTCAGATGTTGGCTGAGGGCCTGGACGTGGTCATACTCAGGTCTTCACTATGACGGGCAAGGTCCTTTGGAGGGGGGGGGGGCAGGTGTGGTTGGATGGATATCTTGACCTTAAACCCAGAATGTTTTAGTCGTGTAGGCCAAAGCCTCTTGTGGACTATAGAGAAACCACATTGACCGTGGACCTTTGTCAATGCAAACAGGATGTATAGTCTTTTAATTATACCCTTGCATTTCCCCTGCAACCAAGGCAAATTATGGAAAATCTCTCAGGGTAGCTGGAAAACGCGATTCTCATGTCATCCTGTTGACTTGGCTGCCTTTTAAATGGCAGCCTCACCTGGCCTGCTGATATTCAATTACTTTCAGGAAGGTCTCAGGTGACTGGCCAGGCTTCAGCACCATTGTCTTCCAAGCTTCTGAACTAGGAGTTCCCTACACCAAGCAACTTTCAATGAAACTCAGTTTAGTGCTCCAATCATAACATAGAAATTAAAGAAGTCCCCCACGCTTGTCACAAAACAGCCAATGTAGCACTACCAGCATACAAAACCCAACAGAAAATTGAGTAGACCTGCAAATGACACTGATTGTGATAATTCTGGCGCAGAAAGGCAGGAAAACAAATGTAAACCATCAATAATATACATGTAATATTTCACTATTTATGAATTTCTTATTCATGATGCAAGTCCAGAAACTAATGGAAATGACATGAAGACAATACTACCATTATGTACATCACAAAATGGTACTTGTTGAAGTGGACATGTTGGAACATTCAATTAAAAGCAGTTAACATTTACTGCAATACTGCTGTACAGAATTGACACAGGAAGCTATTTTGCTAAACAAAATGACAAATACGATTTCTATGGACTATCAAGAGTCTAGCTGAAAAGCACGGGTAACAATTCTGCCTCTTATGAGCAGCAATACTCCAACATATAAGAAATACTTCTTGGTCATCACTACATACATTATTAAAAACACGCACACAAAACACACAGCTGGATGGTGCCTGACTGTGTACTAGTGCATAATACAGTTCAGTACTGTTGCAGCTGAAAGCCACACCATGGCTAGTCAAAATCAGCCTCCATAGCCAAGACACCACTGTAAGTTACAAGAAACCAACCATGCATTTCACCTGCATTAGTATCTTGTGGGAAGAAAGAAAATACACCTACAATAAACCCAAAATGTTACTGGCCCTGAATTGAGAGAGGAAGCTTAATGCTGAAAACTGGGAAAATACATTAATAGTTCAGACATTACATCCATATCTACTACTTGTACCATACCTCTGATCCTCCTTCGGTATATTTGCAACATATGCTAACATATGGGTTTGTCCCAACCACAAACCTGAATACCTTGTAATGTGATTGGTTTTCAATTACCTTTTGGATAAACACATAACTGCTGAAGTTATATAAAGCCAAATGTGATGACTGTGGATGAATGGTCCTGTGGAAGCTGTAACAGCTCTTCTTTAGCATACTATCCAAACATTCACTTGCAGTGTGTAAAACCCTTTGCCAGGTAAGCTGTCTCTGCTGGAGAGGAGAATCAGGCATTTCATAAATGTGAACCTGATGTAGTACCAGTGGTAACATCTCTTTTTTTTTAAAAAAAAACATCTTATTAGGATGATTAAATTGAGAATGAGATCTTCACAGCATGTAGTGCATGAGAAAAACTGTACTTTCAAAACCAAAGGGAAGGCAGAATTTGCAAAACCTAGGTTCAGATGGACAGATAATATGATAATGTATTACACAATATATATATATGGTATAAGAATATGTACTGGACTAATGCAGCTGTGAATGAGATCCAGTCTTTCCAAGGTGATGAAACTTCCAAATTCAAGAGATGAGGAATGTTCTAACATGCTGGGCAACAAGTAGTATCTCATGGACTCTGTTCCATGTATTAAGCCAAGTTTCAAAACCAAACAGTCAATATCTTTGCCCTATTTTCTTTCCATGAAAGAGAAGAGCTTATCACTATTGTGATGTATGGGACTCCTTCACATTTTGAAACTGGTCAAGGACTTCCATGAAACTTAGAATGTACATGAGGCCATTACAGGATACCCAAATATTGTACTTGTGAGAGTTTTACAGTTCTAACAACCTGGCAGACACACAAACTTGTGAGCTTACAGCAACATCAGCTCCACTTTCATGTAAGATCCTGAAATTATGTGTGACATCAGAGCCTCAAAAACTGCAACTTTTATAAGGGCAATTTTCTTATGCAGAATGTAGGAACAACATAGTTCCTGCATGAATATAGTCTTCAGTCTGATGACAATAATTAAGGAACCGCAAGAGGTAGGCATGTGAAGTCTAGTATGCAGATGCACACACACCATTCCTACAAATTCTGTGTAAAATACAGTTCGTAAGTAAAAAATAAGGAACCTGACTGCCTACAGTGCAAGATTTAGACAATTTTAACTCAAACCAATCCAAACTTCTTATTTTCAAGGAGGAGACATTACCAATAATACCAACAACACATTTACAGATGCAGGCAGTAAAAAATTCTAAGTCAACTAGGATCTGAACGTATGACCATCTATGAGAATGCACAAGTTTAGTGTGTGAACCTAGTCAACTAATCTGTATTTTACTGTTGGATTATAAATTCAAATTTCCTCAACATGCCATAACAACACATATCTGTAGGACTGGAAATATGTGCAACATGAAATTAAGTATTACAAAAATGAAATAATGGGTTCCATTTTTAATACTGCAAATTTAACTAGGACTAATACTGGGTAGGGTCAATGTATTAACAAGACTGCAAAATAACTGTTTTATATATACACATGTATAAATATAACATATAATTGTACTGGAACACAGTGGAGACAAAAACAATTTACAATAAAAACTACAAAGAGGGTTTTGAATACAATGCCCCTTTCTTCATTTCATTTTGTAGTTTAAAATCTACAATCAAGGTCAATATTCCTTCCAAATATTTCACATTATTTATTCCAGCTGGCAAGAACAGCCTGCATCATAAACAGTATGTGTACTGAAATACTTAGAAGCTGAAAGTTCACCCTATAACAGGCCACAAAGGCCCAGAAGTGTAGCAGAGGTATAGCTCTACTCTTTCTTTAACCTCGGCGCTATATGGGGGTGGGTGGTCAACGCCACGCCCCGGTGGCTTTACCCCAGGGAAAGACCCGGCACCCACTGTATAGGAAGCTGGGTAGGCCCCAGTGCTGGTCTAGACAGGTGCAGAAAATCTTGCCCCCCACCGGGATTCGATCCCCAGACCGTCCAGGCCATAGTGAGTAGCTATACCGATTGAGCTATCCTGGCCGAAAACCCTTCTTAAATCAGCCAGAGGCTAACTTTCGAATTACGTTTGCCAGCATGATTTTACGTAATTATACAGTCCATAAAAAATGAATCTACCATGCAGTGAGTCAACCTTTACAAATGTTCTAATTCAGAGCCACTGACACATCATACACATTCACACTTGGAAGTAAATGTACTTGACGTTAAGCATTTTAGTATAACTGTGTATAAAAGCTGTTTAGATCTCAGTCTTAAAATCATATAATCATACACCACATAGAGTCTAAAGCTCAACGTCAAGTGATTAACAGAATTCTATGCACACAAACTATTTTCTACAGGCATAAAAAAATCTGTGGCAACAATGAGCTCCACTTTACATAAAATCAGGCAATCAAAGGATATACATATTGTGTGCACTTGGTAATTTGAAGGTCTTTCTTTTTTTTTTCCTAACCTTCTGCACAAGAACATGAATGTTTTACAGCCATTCTAATTCAATTAATTATATTACTACAAGTCTCATTTCATACACTCACAAGCTACTGTTTGCACTACAACATTCTGGTGGAATGAAATAATTTAATATGATTTCCTAAACAATGCATATAATTAAGACTTTTCTAAAAAAAAAAAAGAAGTCATAAACCACACTGGATGATTACATACTGACACAGCAGGTAAGCTATCGTGTATATTTACTAACAAGATACAGTCCCTGTACATGTCATGGAGTATATGGAGAAGTGGAGATACAGCTCCACTCATTTTTAAACTCAGTGTTAGATGCGAGTGGTCAGCTACAAGCCCCATCTACTGTTATCTCCAGGGAAGTGCACCCTCCTCATACCCACTAATAGAGACTGGATGGTATATTCAGTAAACAATTACTTAAAAGCCAACAACAATCTCTCCCTTGTGGTCACTAGAATGTTTTTCCAATGCCTCTAGATTTGGAAACAGCTTGTTACATTCACTACATTTATAATGCTTATTATGGACATGAGATGCAACATGTTCCTTCAGAGACTGTGTGTCTGAGTATCTTTTCGAGCAAAAAGTACAGTTGTAGGGTTTCTCACTCATATGCATAACAATGTGCTTCTGAAGATTGCCACGCAATGAAAATCTTTTCAGGCATATGTCACACTCATAGGGTTTGTCTCCTGTGTGAAGTTTCTGATGATTGATGAGGGCCTGACGATGTCGAAACTCCTTACTGCACACATCGCACTTGTATGGCTTCTCTCCAGTATGGAGAGTCTGATGACTTTTTAATGCATGGCGCAAGGCAAAACCCTTACCACATTCTGTACACTGAAATGGTTTTTCCTTTGTATGTACCAACATGTGTGTTTTCAGATTACCTGCTTGAGTAAATCTCCGATTACAAACCTCACAGACGTGAGGTCTAATGCCACTGTGAATCATACAATGAGTTTTCAGAGTATCTGCATGGAAGAATCTCTTTTTGCACATTTTACACTCATGACTCTTCTCCCCTTTGTGCTTTACAGAATGTAATCTTAAATTAGAGGCCTGCAGGAACCGTCTGCCACATATTTCACATAAATAAGGTTTCCCATCTGTGTGTACCAGTCTGTGTGTCTTCAGTAAATTGGGATGATAGAAACTCTGGCCACAAATATCACATGAACATGTCTTGGGTTTATGCTTGTATGAATGTTTCTGCACACCAGCAAATGTTGGGAATGACTTCCCACATTCTGGACACTTATGTGGCCACTCACTTGAAGAGTTCCCTAAACCAGCTTCAGCATAATGACTTGAGAAGTCCTGTGAACTGTAAGAAATGCATACATTTTTTATTATATTACAAGGCGAGGCATAATATACAAGCTAGGAATTAGGAAAATAGAAGTGCACTGACTTTACCAAGGAAATCTACTTTAAAATTATGCGTTTTAATGGTATATGCATAAAATTAATTTAATTTACACCCACAAGAAAAGTATGGTCTTCCCCACGCCAATTATCATGGGACTTGTAAATTCTCAACAGCATGATGTGCAGATCTCTTATATTGAATTACTGAATTTCACCCATTTTTGAAACAATACATGAGGAAAGTACAGAAAGAAAGTCATTTAAGTCCCTACGTAAAGCACTGCTTTCACTTCACCAATATCCACGAAACTCAATGGCAAAACGTTAATGCTTAATGTACGACATTCATCATTGACATGCAGCCAAATTCTCCTGCACTGTAGTTATTAAGCCTTCCTTACACATCAAAAGTAACACCTTACATGGAGACAAGTCTGTCCGTGACCCAGTATCAGCGACCGGACCACTTGTTGGATTTTCATCAAATGTGCTATACTGTTACTTACAAAAGTTGTTGAGGAGGTGTTAAGTTTCATGAAAATTGGCACAGTGACAGTCATAATTTACTCAGCAGTGTAAACTAATTTCTACCCATAATTCCCACATTTCTTGACCAATTTGAGAGAAATTTGGTACAGATCTCCACAAAACTTTACCATGAGCTTGATGCAGTCAGTCATACTTCACTTCAGGACCTAAATACACTTATGCCATTGTTTTGTACATTTTTATCTTATTTGAAGGAAATTTGGTAGGAGATAAAAATGTACTGAGTGATTATGAGTTTCATGAAAATTGGTGCAGGGTAAGCTACACTTTATTTGGGGCATGAATAAATTCCTTCCTTACTCTCAATTTATTTCTGAATTGGGTGAAATTCAGTGCAAGGAAATGCCACATGATGTTCAATGTGTGATTTCGTGAAAATCAAAGCAAGAAATACCACATTTTTGTGTGTGCGCAAATAAAAGTACATTTATGCATGTATAATATTTTTTTATACATTTTGGGAGTAATAATGCCTTGGTTTATCTATAATTTTACTGTCACTTTGTATGAGTGTGAAACTTGGTCACTCACAATGAGGCAGGAATGTAGGCCAATAGTGTTCGAGGGTGCTCAGGAGGATATTTAGGCCTCTGAGGGACGAGGTAACATGGGAGTGGAGAAGACTATATAATGAGGAGCTGTATGATCTGTACTCCTCAACAAACATTATGCAGGTGATCAAATCAAATGAGATGGAGAGGGGGGGGGGGCATGTGACATGTACGGGGGACAGGAGAGGTGCATACAGGGTTTTGGTGGTGGGACGTGAGGGAAAGACACCACTTGGAATACCAAGGCATAGATGGTGGAATAATATTAAAATGTATCTTCAATAAGTGGAAAGGGGGGTATGGTCTGCATTGGTCTGGCTCAGGATAGGGACAGGTGGCTGAACCTTTGGGTTCCATAAAATGCAGGGAATTTCTTGGCTAGCCAGCAACCTGTTAGCTTCTCAGGAAGGTTTAATGTTAGTCCTCCCGATTATTCTCAGGAAGGACTCTGCTCCATGAGTTAATTATGAATGCCTTGGTAAAGTCTGTAGTCTATGATACAGAGTACACCATTTGAAATTTTCTGAAAGATTACACTGGCTCTAGAAGAAACAGGCTGTACAGAACTGGTCATCATCTTGTTCTATGGTAGATTTTCATACTGACAATGTGGAACCTTCAAGTTCTGTACAATACCTGGTTCAGTATTCAGTTGAGACTACTCACTACATGGTGAGGGGTCGCTGTAACTTCCACACTACAAACATTAGATTTACTCAAGATCTCGGGTTGTCACGATGCTAATGTAGATTCCAGTCTTCTGTGATATGACTCTGTGTAGATCGGTTAGAATGAACCAACCTTTCGGAGACACTTAATGCATTCCTTTGTTTCATCTCGAATGCCTCAGTACAGCCAACGTATTTTTACTGACTAGTTGAGTGGCCACTGCTCATTTAAGACACCACAGCAGTGCTAAGTAGGTAGTCTCAACTGAACACTGAACAGAGTACAGACAGGTAGTTACAAACAAACAAAATGCATTTGCTTGAAGAAACTTATGATGGATAACATATGCACAGTATACTACAAGTAAATGCAATGACAGCAAAATAGAAGTCAGAAGTCACTTGACCAAACAAGGATGTAGCCTGGGGAAGGTTATGTTAGATTAACAACTTGATACTCTGTCTGCACACCTTGATTGTGAACAGCTTGTTCACAGAACCTTGGAACTAGACAGCCTTTGAAATTATAAAAGCTCTATTAACATATCCGAATATAATGAAATAACCAACAAGAAAATAGTAGAATAAACACCACAGTAATACCAAACATTGTTTTTAAGTGAGCAAACTCCTGCTTTGAATATGGGAGGTCCCAGGTTCAAATTTCAGCTCAGAAATCAGCTACCCTGGCTTTCGTTTGTTACTCATCCGTCTGCACAAACAAATGCTCAGGGAGTATGGCTGATGCACAACAGAATGGAACTTAGCCACATATACTTCATAGCACTGGAAAGGGATGGGGTCTGTGTGCTGGCAGAAAGGCAAGCGACTACTGATCTGCTTTTCTGAATGTTCTTTGTGGGAAAATATTCAGTTAACTGGATTGTTGCCTGATACCACCAACTATTTCCAATTGACTTAAATGTGCCACTCTATTTTGCATCAGTTATACCTCAATTTAAGGTGTGACTACATTATTTCCAACTCACTATCCACCATCATCTTACCACTGGAAGCTAAAGTAAGCTACTGACAGTGTCATTACATGAACCACAAATAAACAAATAAAATATCAGAAAAGATGTGTACTTTCATGTTAAGATGTCTGTTTTGTTCATTAGGTCTACCATAAATCAATGACAACATCATACACAGTTGAGTGGACAGCATTCTTCCTGCATTTGGGAGGTCCTGCGTTTGATCCTTGACACTGGAGGCTGGCTATAAAGAGTGACGGTACACAGCAACATAAATATGTTACAGAATTTTCCACCAACAAAACGGCATGTCAAATTTTTTCCAACTTATTTTCTGGATTACAATGAGACAGTGGCGAATCCCGATCCGGAAGTCAGGTCATGTGGAAGGGTACAGAATGCCTTCCAATCGCCCCTTCCCACCTCCACAAAATTAAGAGTCAATTGTCCAGTATTATACATGATGATGATGATGATGTTAACAATAAATGAGAACATAAATGTAGCCACATAAAACTCATTCATTATCTGCAAAAGACAGAAAACAAATCTAAAATTCTTACCTGATATATTTTGTTCATTTGAAATGAAATTCCGCTCTCCTATTTATTGATGTAAATTTTGCAATGACCAGATCGTAGAAGTTGGGGGTTTTCTTCAGCTCTGCAAGTAAGGCCTTCTCTATTGACAGGAGTGACAGTTGACTCAATCTGTCTTGACCTTGGGTGGAGTGAAGGTATGTCCTGATTCTCCTGAGGGCTGTAAAACTTTGTGCAGCAGAGGCTGTTATAGCCGGGATGGTAGAAATGAGATTTGCTAATTTGTATGTTTGTTCAAAGGCAGTGGCCATACTGCTGCCATGTAACCACTGCAGAACTTCGTAGGGGGATTTCCCTTTTATATCTTCTGAACCATAAAGCACCATTAATTCATTCTTCAGCAAAGCAGTGTCAAACTCACCCTCATATACTCTTATCAGTTTGCTTATAAGGTGATCAGGAAAGTTGGACTTAAGTTTGTATACATCAAATTTCTCACAATTCAGTAGGCCAAAAAAATCCATTTTTTCAATGTTTGAGAATCGTACTGTCAAATTATTGACTAAGTTGTCTATGATTTCATAAAACAGCATTCTGTACTTACTCTCCACTGAATCTACCATATTGCATTTCAATCTCTTGATTTCTCTGGGCTGTGCCAGGTCATTTGAGGACGTCCACAGAAGTTGAAACCCCGTATCTCGTTCACGGCGTAAATATTCTTGAAATTCATTTATTTTTGTGGCACAAAAAATCACATCCAGAGGTTTTGTTTGCAATACATTATACAAAATATCTGAAGAAGCAAACACTGAAGAAAACAGCTTAAGTAGGAAGATGGTTTCAAATTTTCTTAGGAATTTCCTGTATCCAATTGCTGCCATTTTGTCATTTGCACTCCACGCATCCTGCATCTCTGTATTTTCAAAATATTCTATAATTAAGACTCTGTGATCATCAATCATGTTTACCAAGCAAGAACTAAAGGACCACTCTGTCAGTGCGAAGGATGGAATTTTCCTTAAAAGATGTTCTGCCAAGGTGTACATTCCCCTGCTTGAATGTGATGTGAAGGTGGCAATTCCATTTAAACTGGCAAAAAATACCTTGCATTCTGGAATATTGTTAAGACTCTGAGACAGAACAAGATTCAATATGTGTGCATAACAGTGCACGTGGAGGGCGTGTGGACATGTTTCTAATACTTTTGCTTGAACACCATGCAAATCTCCACTCATTACTGATGCTCCAACATATGTTTGGGCTACAAGCTTTGATTTAAGATTGAACTTGGAAATTACACTTTGTGCATGATTAAAAAGACCATCAGAACATCTGCTGGTACTCACATCAGTAAAACCAACAAATCTTTCTTCAATTTTGTCTTCATGGATGTACCTTAATACTGTAGATAACTGTGAAACTGTTTCAGCATCTGAAGTCTCATCCAACATAATAGCAACAAATGGAGCATTCTGAATTTGTATTGTAATTTCATCTAGTACCACATCATGGACTGACTGTATCAAGTCATTCTGAATGGCAGATGATGTTGCATTGAATACAGTGGCTGTTTCTATATGATCTTTCAGAACAGTGTCATACTCTTTAAGAAGCTGCAACAATTCTATGTAATTGCCTCTGTTAAGAGATGAATCAGATTCATTGTGACCCCTGAAAGGCAGCTCCTGGTTTACCAGGTGGCAGGTCACATCAATTAGCCTTTTCAAAACTTCTCGGTTCTTGCAAACCATTTTATTGTGTTCTGAATTTCTAAACTTACGCTGACTGTCAAGTGTCTCATCAGTTCTTTGCTGCCTGAAATGCAGAAGATCCAGCGTACACTGCAGATGTGTTACAGAAGATCTGTGTTTTTTCTGTGATGTGCATAAGCTGTTCAGCTTGTCAAATCCTGCTAAACTCCAAGCACTATCACCTTTTGAAAACAGTAGGCACGGCCAACAAAACAACTTGTTCAGATTTTTGCAGCCACATAACCATGGGTACAGGTCATATTGGGAAACTTGAAAATTCCTTGTATATGTATCTCTTTTGTCCTTGTGTACACTCTTTAGGTTACATAATGGGGGGCAGGGACGTCCATCCTTTATTATCTTCAGTTTCTCCGCTAGACTTCTTCTTGAGAATGGTGTCTCTAGTAAGTCCTGAATCACACTTTTATCACCTTCGCACACATCCATTCTTCAGGGGAAGGGTTAGTGAAGAAGAAAATAATTTAAAATTAGTTTTCTACATCACACTACTGCATACTTATAAAACCCTACAACACAAAACAAAACTCACTTTGTCTGTATTTCAGTGATCACTTGGAACAAAAATGAGCTTACACAATACTTTCATGGCTAAAACCCTTCTGTTAAATTCAAACTTGGAAACAATGGGAGAGTTTCAATATGATAAACACAAATTAATTCTACAGAAATGTACAAAGGCAGTGTATGACAGTACTGCCTTCCAGGTTGGGTGGCACTTTGAATGCAAGACCATGATCCTATTGTGAAAACAGCCATATTCTTCAAATTCTTTGCACCAAAATTTAATCCTGAACAATATTCCTCCATTCCCTTTACTTTTTAAAGTAATACTGTGATGTATTCATGGAGATTGCTGTTCAAATATTATAAAAATGTTACAATTCCATTTTTTCATAAAAAATCAATCATGTTTCAGCAAGACACAATAAATGTAGAAGATAAAATAATTAAAAATAAATAAATTCTTAACAATAAGAAAAGTGATTTGAAGTTTCCACCATGTTACTGTTGAGGAAACTGGTCGTCTGGGTTTTTGCACCATGAGGTTGGACAACTACTGCTTGACATTTCAAAGAAACATACACATGCATCTTCTGGGTTTTATGTTTTTTTTGACCGTGGATCTCTGTATAATCTTGTAAATAAAACCAACTTGGTGCAAAATTTTTCTTAGTATGTTTATTTCTTTTCTCTACATGTTTCGGGTGACTATGTGTCCATCTTCAGGAAAAACGACTGTACTTATGCGACACTTGGTACTTGTTATTCTGTATGGATGACTCCTGATGATGGACACATAGTCACCCGAAACATGTAGAGAAAAGAAATAAACATACTAAGAAAAATTGTGCACCAAGTTGGCTTTATTTACAAGATCTTCTGGGTTATGAGTCAATTCACAGACTCATAAACCTGAAGATGCCGACAGTGTGTGTTCAAAAATGTCACGAAGCAATTACCTAAACACAAAGCACAATAACCAAAAGACCAGGTTCCTCAATATAAAAACACATATGGAACGAATAACAACTTTCAGCTTTGTATTGCTTCCAGTGAGTCTCTCATAATTTGGGTGTGGACAAGCTATATCTTCTGTCTTCTCTTCGCTCACTTTCCAGCTTGATACGCAAGCAATGTGAAAATATGACTGATTATCCCTGCATTATGCTGCAGGATACCAAACACATTGCCTTATCTCTGTTTTTCTCTCTCTCTCTCCCTCACTCACACATACACACACACGTGTGCAGCAGGAAATTCTCCACATGCCAACCCTTTTGGGATGCAGTACAAACATTATACATAACACACAGTAATTTTTAAGAAAAAAAGGTTTACAAGTTTTTGACAGAGAAAGGACATCACTGCTTCCATTTCAGTGGTATGGTGGCACAATACCAGCCATACCAGAGAATTCGCCACTGCAATGAGACTGTCTTTGAAGCATAATTCAAACTTTACAAGACAGTCACAAAGTTATGGAAATTACTGTAGAATAAATGTACATATTTTTGTGGTTTGTGCTAATATTTATAAAACTGTGGTGATAAACCTATGTTCTGTGTAACATATAAATCTTCTTTCACTAATGTCTGCAGGATACCCTGTATACAGTATATGTGGTAGTTATCTGCCCCTTAAGCCCTGGAATGTAAAATTTATAAATAAAACATATAATTTTAACACATAGCTCTATCCTGAAAAATACTGTCATCCTTAGAATCAACACATGAACAGTTACAATCTTTCACATTTCTATAAATATGAACCATCCTATGCATTTAAGTGATATATCGCCATCCTCAGGGAGGCATTAATACAGAGATACAAGAATAACACAGAATTTACATATACAATGTTAAAAATGATTACAAACGATGCAGGGAATGAATATTATTACATTTTGAAAAAAGTCACAGTCTTCTTTATGCCCACTTCTAACCTCTAGAAACAAGTCCTAGGTTAGAAGTTCAATACTTTCCAAACACCGATGGAAACGATACTGCTTGCTGCCACTGGATCTCTGCTGTAATCTTACATTTATATTACCAGACCTACTACAGAAACTAAGAAATCTCTACACTATTTGAATAAATTTCTTTCTTAATTCTACTTGGGTTTTGTAGGTACAGCTTGACATTTACCACGAAAGTCATGTTTCAAAGAAAAATAGGAACAAGATAAAGAAAATATATCACAAAATTGATATAATATTATACCTACCTGTCTCTATCTACATCAGCCTTCTGGTCCTCAAAGTTTCCTTCAATATCTGCATCAGCCTTCTGGTCCTCATACTTTACTTCAACATCTGGTTCTACTTTCACTTCTAATAGTTCCTGGGGATCAAGCTAGAATGAAACCACCACCAATCAGCAATCTAACTCCATACTGTGTAATCAAGGTTAATAAGGCTAAAGAGCTATGTCATAAATTCTTTTAACTTCTTTATGTAGTTTTAAATTATATTCTACTAACAACTTCTTAGCACACATTTCAGTGTAATTCAATAAAAAATAACAACATACTGCATAACAGTAAATAGTGGTAAACATGGAACCTGCACAGTGGCTTGTTACATTCCTTTTATTAAAATCACAATACACACAATTTAAAAATTTATCACCTATTCCCATATCAAGCAATATACAAAATTCTTTCATGAGTTTATGTAATGACATAACAGAATTCGACAATAAAAAGTCTTTAAAGGGGAGCTGAGATGCTTTCTGTTACAACAGCCACTTTGCTCAGTAGACAAAATAAATGTCATGTTAAACGTGCTTGATGTGAGTTTGTAAGTGATAGAAGAGTCGATGAACTGTCATGTATTAATACAGATACTGTTGGTGCAAATGTGTTATATAATTTTTGTAAGGTTATGTTTAGTTATGATAAACTGTGACTGCTTGAACTGACCTGTACTATGTCATACGTATGACTGAACTGGATGGACAATAAAATAAACTAAACTAAAAAATTATGTAAAACAGACTCAACAAAATTAATCAGAGCACCAACAAACAAATGATTCTAAAGTAAACGTGGGCAGCTGATTAAATTTACTATGTAAGCTTAGATTTCACCCCTGAACTATTTACTACAACAGTACTAGTACCAAAAAAGTTTACCACATGCATGAGGTACATGACAGGCCAAGGGTAAAAAGAAAGTCACATCTCTGGTTACAGAAACAGAATGCATTTATCAGTTGTCAGAATAATAGCCCTCATTAATGTCTTCCAAAACAAGAAAACGAAGCATCTGACAAGTCTGATTCCATATAACTCAGAACAAAGTGGAAATACTGGAGATATTTAGCACCAAAAGTGCTGTTGCTGACATGGTCTGCATAAAATTTTATAAACCTGTCAACAAAGAAAGCTCGAAGCCTGGCCAAACACTTAACACCAATGTATAAAAAATGTACTGGTAAAGCTTACTAACAAGAGTCTTTATGCTTGAACAGAAAAGTGTGCACTCCTGGGAATGCAATGTCTAACTACATTACAGACACGTATTGCGGAAGTGCATTTGTCAATCACACACACTAATACATGTAGCAGTCAGAAAAGTGAAGGAACCACAAACATTCAAGGGGACACCTGAGCAAACTGAACTCCTCTCCATTCTTACAACCAGAGTGGGGTATGGATGGATAGGAAGACACTTAAAACTGGATCTGCAAGTGCTTTGTTCTAAAAAGTTTGGGCCTTCTTGAAACAGGCAAGACTTCCACTGAATGCAGTTGTCAATAGACAATGCCCTTTCCCATCCATGTGACAGTACACTGATGTCTAAAAACAGCCTCATCACTGTAACATTTAGGCCCCATATCAAAGTTATTATACAGTTCATGGATCAAAAAATGACTACATCCATGGAATGACCTTACCAGGCTGACCTTCTCAGAAGTTTTCCTGAAGGAGCTAGCAACATAAGAACATTTTGCAGGAAAACAAAAGTGTTTGGTACTTTATATAGTGTATCCCAGGCATTATCTTCCATGAATTCAGTAACACTGGTTCAACTGTGGAGAAAAATTGCTGCCAGACATAGATAATTTTCAGCATTCTCCTAATGAAGAATTCACAGTTCCAAAATTCTTGACATGTTCTGTGCCATAAGAAATTCTGAAAATTGTGATGAAAGGACCAGTGAAGAATGGCCACAAAGTGTTGTACGTGAACCAAGCTCCCAGCACATGAGACATGCAGATAATACCCAACAGCCACAAAGCAAAAGGGAAAAGAGGGTGGAGAAGATGAGAGTGAACAAGGAGATGGTGAGCACATCAGTCACAGCATGATAATAGTAAACAAACCGCGCTTATTCTTCAGTCTAACACAAACCGGTCTATGTTAATTCAACTGATTACCCTTACATGTATCTATACCCTTACATGTATGCTATATGCTTCAGCCTGTATTTAGGCCATTCTCAGGCTTATCAATATAAAAACCATACAAAGGAAGATATAATAAAAATCTAAGACATATAAAATTTTTAAAATGTATATATAAAAGCCTTTTTATTAGATCAGTTCTTCATGTGTCGTAGTAAAAGGCTGTATTACAATTTTCTATGTCCTGGTGTATTTTAACACTTTGAGTCCCAGCCCTTTAGTGCTTTGTTGGGTCCAGAAAACCAGGCATTTTTGACATATATTTAAATACTGACTATCATGAATATAATAAGTATATTGTAATATCCTTACCATATTCTGAGAGATAAAGAGAGATACTTTAATTTGAATATATATATATATATATATGAACACATTATTCCTGAAGAAACATATAAAAAATTCATTGAAAAAAACACTGAAAATTTACAGAAAAAAAAATCTGCACAAAACATATTTCCTATATTTACAAATAGTTTAGCTTCGTGTGGTACAATTTGAAGCACTCTGGCATGCACAGTGGCACTTAACAATCAGGACACCACAACACAGTCTCTTTTCTTTCTCTTTTTCCAGTAGAATCCTTAGACTTTTCTGAACAAATTTTACACACTCTCATAGGATGTGTCTTCTTGCCAGTACTGGTTATTCTATTAGCTAAGTGCCTTCCCAAAAGTCTGTTGCTTGATGCTGCTTGTGAAACATCATATTGGGCAAGTGTTGCACCTTTATCAGCAAATCCCTCTCCAACTTTCTGCAGGAAGAAAGTTTTATAACAATTATTTATCTGATTTTCATTCCTGGTCTCACGGTACAGTATGTATGCATTTACAACTGCCACGACAAACATGTGAAAAAGAAGTTTCTTCCAACACTTTAGTTGTTTTCTCTTCACTGAGTAATAAGAAATAATTTTGTCATTCCTGTCAACACCAGTTTTGTTGAGATTAGAGTCTAGATGGCATCTGGCTTTGATTTGGTTTTCACTCCATTCTCACACCAAACTTCCACATTGGTTGTGGTCATTTTATGTGCTGTTGATAATCAAATAACATCTCTGGTATCCTTCCATTTCTAACACAGCAAATGATCTCTTCTCATGAACACACACTCATCTCTTTCCAGTTTTTTTGACACAAAATTTTATCTTGGCAGTTCTTTTTGATTTGGCAAGCATGTACCTACAGCTTTGGTCTTTCTTGCCCACAAGAAATCAAAAACAGCCGCTGAACTGGAAAAACTGTCCACGAAAACTGTATGCCCCTTATCAAGATAACCAGACAGTATTGTCTGAAAGAGTCCAATGATTTACTTGTCCTGTTGACCTTTACCAGTATACACTTCAGTGCGCAAAACATAACCTGTCTTAGAGTCACACACTGTCAACAACTTGATACCATACTTGTCAGGTTTGTTCTTTATTTAGACTTGGAAAATTACTCTTCCCCGAAATCCACATACACCTTCATCATTGGTAAGATTCTCATAAGCGGAAAATGATGCGGGGAAATGAGTCAGCAGATGATCCATGAAGGGCCTAATCTTGTGCATAGGGTCATGGCTGAGTTCATTTCTGGGAACGTATGTTGCATTGTCATTGACATACAAATCGACAGTATCGCAGTGAACCAATTTCTTGACATTACTGATCCTGAAAATTGAGTGGAAATGAAGTTACTTGTTGATCTGTAATCTCTGAGTTTAGGTTTCTTTATCAGGCACATGTGGATTATTACAGCCAAAAATAAATATATTTCATGCAGCCTTACTCCAGTCCATGTTTGCCATATGCTACAAGGCTTTAGCTTATTGGTTCTCCTCAGCCAGCATACCTGTTTGTTTCTGTTTTGATATGTTTTATCATAAATTCTGGGAAGAAAATAGCAAAAAAAAAAAAAATCGAATGGTGTGGAGCTGTCATCCACTGTTGCAGTTGAACCACTCTGTTCAGAAAACTGAGGCACAGAAGGTTGCTGATCTCAGAATGACCATCCTAATGCAGAATTGGAAGTTGCATTCCAGGAGTTTCGTTTTCTCTTGCTCGATGGGCCTGAGGATGGTGATCCAGAAGGATGTGTTTGTGATGAAACCAGACTACGAGGGCGAGTGTCATTTTCTGTATAAAAATAGTTATAATTAGTTGCTCAGTACAATATAATATTCCTGTAATAATATTATTGCTCAAATAATGGGATCTTGAAACAATAAGAATAAATGCTTTGAAATTCATTCCAATACAATGTGATCACATACCTGAATCGGAATCTGACTCGGATGGGCTATATTCCCTTTTTGATACATCTCCTTCTGAACCAGAATTGTCCACAGGTTCATTCAGAGATTCTACACTATGCACATCATCAAGAAAATGGGACATTTTTCTTTCTGAAAATTCTAAAATCAACACAAACAACACACCTGCAGCACAAACTGCAGACCGCAACGTGCCTGTAAACATCTGATTGTGAATGGCTCTTTTTTTTTTAAATAGTACGAACAAAAGTCCTCAGATGGCAGCATCAAATATAGGTCTGTTCAAGGAAAGCTTTCATGCAACCCAAACCCGATTTCAAGTCATCTGTGTTATAGTACATACACAAATATATAGACATGAACTGCACTCGGGCATGGGACACACAGCAAGCTGGAAGAGACCAAGCCTCGCTTAGGCTTGGGCTTCAAATTGTTAACTGATGCAGCATGGCCTCAGCGTAGTATATTCTGCTATAGATCCTTCCTTGTACTCAGTTTGTAAATTATGGGCCACAATAGAAATGAAGGTGGTGGTGGTGATGCAATGTTTATCTGCAGAAAGCTGGGGTAGTATGCTGAGAAATTTCTCTCTTTCCAACCTCTAACCTAGTCACTATACCGACTGGGCTACATTCCTTCAAGAATACTGCTTCTCTTACCAAAATAACAGTTTTCAAAGTACTGGTACCTGAACAAGGATACAATTAAGTGGTACATCAGACATGAGTCCAGCTCCTATTCTGCATTACAGCCTGCACATTGACCTAAAAACACAGCCTAATGTTGTCAATTATAGATGATCTTATTCACATTTTACCAGTTAACAGGGAACATTAACATTTTACCGTCAGGCCATGTATAAAGAAGTGATTGCTATCCCATGCATCGTTGACAGGTCACATCTTTCAACGTTTTCTTACATGATGTTCTGTACGTGCGTTTGTCAGCTGGTCTGGCTCACTTATCACTTCAAGGTTATTGACAGCTTGATGCAGGATGTTTGGGTCTCAAATTACAAACAAACAGACTGGTCCTGACTCCCTATTTTAGAACCATAGACTACAATAAAGAGACCACTGAATTAGATACACCTTCTGTGTTCTTGCCTAACTTTCTTCAGTGGCAATCATGGCTTTGTGTAGGAGTGTTCTGAAAGAGGATGATATTTTGTGTGAGTTATATGCAGATACACATTCTGATGCCTCTGATAATAGTGAAATGAAATTTTGGACAATGACAGTGATGTCCCCACCACTATTTCACATAAACAACTGTGATCTTCTGCCGTAGTTGTTTCTAGTGACAATAAAACAAGTACAGTAGGGGAAGAAAGTAGTGAACCAGAGAGATCTGATAACACAACAAGTGATGTGTGGTGTAAAACTGATAAAAAACGAAGCAATGAGCCTTTCCATAGAACTACAGGTCTGAATATAGTAACTGATAACCGAGTCCATTGCTGAAGTCGTGAGTTCAATCATTGGTGACGATCATATACAGTTACTTAATGAACAGTCTAACCTTTACCATAGTCAAAATGTAGAAAAATGGAAAGTCTCCTAAAACACACACGTGAAGAAATGAGAAAGTTATTGGGACTAATAACTTTGATGGGACAAGTCAGAAAGAAAAATATAAGAGGCTACTGGTCCACTGACCCCCACAATTTCCACACCCATTTTTCCTCACACTATGAGTAGGAACCATTTTGAATCTATTTGGCAGGCCTGGCAGTTTAGTGACAACGGGCAGCAAACACAGGATTCAGGGTGGCTATTCAAAATTTGGCCCGTGTATGAAAATTTTGTACAGAAATTTAGGTCAGTTTACAGCCTAAAACAACTGTCACTTGATGAAGCCATGATCCCATGGTGTGGTCACCTGAAGTTTAGGACATACAAACCAGGGAAAACAACAAAATATGGAGTGCTGGTGAGAATGGTGTGTGAGATGGTAACGGATTACATCTGCAACGTGGAGATATACTTAGCTGAGCATAAGAAGTTGGAGGACACAGAGTTATCACTTTTAGACAGAAACTTAGGACAAAATCATCACATCAAGACAACTTTTTAACAGTGTGAGACTAGCTCAAACATTGCTAGACAGAAATGTGTCAGTTTGCGGCACTATGAGGGCTAACATGTGCATTCCATGTGACCTAGAAGGGGAAGTCAAGCGCTCAAAAAGAGGACAGTCTGCGTTTCGGAGGAAAGGTGATGTAATGGTGTAAGTGTGGAAGGACACAAGACTTGTGCGAATGATAAGTACGATCCATGGCGCAAAAATTGTAAACACAGGGAGGAAAGACAGGAAAAAAAAAAAACATGGAAATGAAGAAGCCTTATGCTGTTCTCCAGTACAAAAAAATCATGAAATTCATGAAGGGCACAGACAGGGCAGACCAGTACCTCATTATTACTCAGTTGTAAGGAAAACTGTAAAATGATAAAAAATGGTGGTATTGCATCTGGCAAACTGTGCACTCTTCAATGCATTTTTTGTGTACAAGACACTAAATACAAACAAAAAAGTAAAGTACAAGAACTCCCTGCATGAGCTAGGAAGGTCCTGGATATCGGAAGTCCAGAATCAAAGTGAGTCCAGTTCTGATGACCCTCAATTGCCAGAGAAGCAAACAACACCAAAGGGGCCTAAACAGGACCCACCAGGCAGACTCTACGGGAATTTCGGAATACACAATCTTTAAAAAATTGTGGTGGTGGGGAGGGAAAAAAGAGGAATCCTGCAAGACAGTGTAAAGTGTGTGCTGCACATAAGAAGCGAAGTGAAACTAGATACGCTTGTAAATCTGCATTGTTCCGCTTCACAAAGGGTCTTGTTTTGAGAAATACCATTCAGTGAAGAACTACTAGACTACCTACATGCAGTTTCTGCAGTCTCGGGCTCAGGAGCACAATCTACGGTGTCAAACCGTAAGTACGAGCAAGTTACGGGGTTCAACATTCAAAGAACTTAAAATGTCCGGAAATTGGGGGTATTTAATTAAAGGGCCATCCGGTCGGCAGTGTTAAGGTTATGCCTGGAGCGAGAGATATGTGTGGAGCTGAAGATTAAAAGTTCCGTGTTCTCACCTCAACTTCTACTTTCACTTCAGCAAAAGCGAAAGGTTGGCGTACTCCATCTTCTTGGCAATCGCTTTCCTGATCATTTACATGCGATTCGGTTGTCTCGCCGTCTGAATCAGGCTCCACCTTTATCGCGTCCATGTTGGTTGTTAGTCATGTATACCTTATTGTGTTGTCAAATTTGTAACCTGTATTTGTAGAGTGTCATATTCCAGCTCGCTAAAAGTTTGTTCTAGAACATATACACGCTACAATCGCTATATGAATAACTTTCACTTACAAGACCTAAGGGAATACACATGCCACTTTATGCACATACTTTTTAATCACCGATGTTGGTGATAAGATACAATGACTAGCAGAGGCAGTTATCTGTGGTGACAATGTGATCTGTGCTGGACAGTTATCTAGGAAGCCAAGAGATCTGGAACGTATGTAGCGTAGGAGTATGTTGCATGGTAACGTGTAAGGCGTACTACTTCATGAAATACTTCCTAGTTTCATGAATGAACGAAGAGGGGCAGTTACAATTTGTAGTGAGAGACCATCCATCCCTTTGCATAATTATTCTACAGAATGATTCGATCCCAGTTAATCCATAGAATGGGATGCATTTTTTGCATTTTCGCGGCTGGGTGTTAGCGCGAAATCATACTAGGGACATTCCAGGAGAGTACTTCGCATGGGTCCATGGCAACTTCTGTCACCTTCCTTGTTACTCTGTTGTTTGTTACACATTCTACCACTTAACAGTATGGCGTGGACCCCCGAAAGAGCATTTTAATCAGTAACCCCTTTTTGAGGTAATTTTTCTTGCAAACGCATTTATTTCAATGTGGAAATGACCTGTTTTGGCATTTTATATCATCATTCTTTTTATTCAATTGGAGAATACTTTGAATATAATGAGAACAAGGACATGTAAATCCTACTATATGGACTGTGATTTTTAAATTTATTTATTTTACTATCTTACGCAATTTAATATCTTGTGTAAAATGTTAAATAAGTTATTACTGTTGTTGACAAGTATACTTTTTATCCTGATATTAGTTATACCAATTTGCAAGTTGTCTGAAGGTGCTTATTGTACGTGACTTTTTCCATTTCCATGGTTTGTACTTAAGTGGGATGTATGGAAATAAAATAAAAATAAATAAATGCATCACTGTTCTGTTATTCTTCATGCATTTGTAATTTGTACCTAGCAGATTTCCTTTATTGTCCAAAATCAGTGAAGTTTACATTGGGGTTAAATTACTTCAGCACCTTGTGAAAATCGGGAACAAACTTATATACACTTACAATGGCCATTCATTAGATTATTGTATTTAGTCAGTGAAAACTGATATAGTAGTATGGCTAATTGCAGTTAATGAAGTTTGAGATTTTTGGAATGATTATGAATAATATAGTTATAAGTGATGCAACATTTTTGTTAACTTTTTGATACAAGAGAAACAGGGATTAGAAAGAAAAGGTCAGAGAAGTTTTTGTAATATGTACAAATTTTTGTGGACATGACTATTATAGGAATAAATTAACAAAAACTTAGATATGGCAATTATGATCAAGGGTCAACTTTATCACTGTTATGTTTTATCCAATAGTTACACTCCAAGAAACTCTTACGTTTAAGATAACGGGATAGAGGAAAGAGCTGACTAGCTAATGAACATCTTCATGATATTGATTGGAAGGTTTGTTTATTATAAAACACATCTTGGATCTGTCACAGTTGCTTCACAATGGTATATTTACAATTTGACAGTGTCCACCGCATTTGTAAAAATTGAAAAATAGGCATTGGGGTAAAGGATAGCAACTTGTCAGATATCTCAAGTGCAGGTTGTAGGTTAGGGACTTTAAAGGGGCGAGATCAATCTTTAAAAATGTAAATTAAAATCAACATTTGTAAAAGTACAGCTGTAAAACTTTTTTCTTGTAAGGCAGTAATAGATATGTAAATCTTCAGATTTGCCAGTTTCTTCACACAGTTAAAAACACATCAGCAGCTTCCACCATTACTCAACTTGGGCAAACCCTGAATAGTACATTAGTTTCAACAATGCACACTGTCAAGACAATTTTTTTGTTTATTTAAACATAAGAAAAAACTTTTGTTGTAACAGAATAAAAATAATCATAATTTTGTAACAATTCTGAGTCATATTCTATCCATTAATAATCAACATTATTTGTAACAGTACAATACATGTGTAATATTTCACATATGAATGTAGACCTATACACTATATCGGTCCTACATGGTTGCAATGCGTTCTTTCATTTGCCTTATTGATAGCACCTTGGGAGTGTTACCAAATACACCATCACAAATGCAGTGGGCATCCATTGTTTCCTTTTGTTGTAACATTAATGGAAGTTACATTGAATGCTGCCTCAGTACTTGCTAGGTCCTCTCTGTAAGGACTAGCATGAAGTGTTCACTGCAATCACGTATGGATGTATGTAGATGTGGTTTCACATGCCACAGGGTTACATAAAAGCTCAAAGTGGAACCAGTAATCAACAATTAAAAGCACCAACACCTTTAGAATGTTGTCTATAGGTCTGAAGCTATTCACCTCAAAATTCCTGATGCCAAGAAAAACTCTACGTTACAAGACACCCATGCCGTAATCTATGAGCTGTTATTGCGCAAGTCAGGATGTAAAACTGAGAATTCTACCTAAGAGTAAAAGATTCTTTATGGAGAGCAACCCATATCTTAAGAGTAAGAAATGGAGCTTGACAACATGGCATGTGGACCAAGGTATATTCTTGACAAAATACAGAACAGGAGATGTTATGAATTTTGGAGAACCAAATTTTTTAATTCCTGAATTATGGGAAGCCATATCATAACCGACCAGCTGTTTTGTACACACTGTCATCTGAAGCATATGTTTGGATGGCAAGAGGAATATGTGTTAAAAAGGAAAGGAAACTAAGGGGCTTACAAAGTGAAGGAATAATTGCTAGATTGCAAATTAACTACGAGAAAACCAAGTCATTCAGAATTAATGCAAAAAGTGACAAAATTTCTAAATGAATGAGAATAACTTCAAAGAAGAAAACAAATTTTCATACTTGGGCAATGTTGTGACCAACACTGGTGGGGAAGAGGAAGATGTAAAAATAGAGTTGCAGAAGTAAACTGCAGCTTTTGTTGAACTTGATTGAATATGGAAAGCTAGGGAGATATCTACTGCAACGAATTTGAGAATTTTTAGAAGTAATGTAAAGTTAATTCTTCTACATGGGCATGAAACATGGAAGGTTACAGGAGTGCCAGTAGTGAGAAGCAAGGTGGAACACTTGCCTCACCTTGGGATTTTGACATTTATTAATTTATTAAATTAAAAATGAAATTAAAAACAAAAACAAAACTACATTTTGTGGTACAGTTCCTACTGTTATAGTCAGTTTTAGTCCAAGGATTTTAATTAAATGATAAACTATGCTACTACCTTAGCCAGCATTGATCATGAAATGTGGTAAATTTGCAGATAAGTGATGTGCATCAGCTTGTAAAACATCCTGCCAGCACTCTTGGTATATTAACAGAAAATCAGACGGAACCTGCAAACATTTATTATAAGATGCCTTAGGAAAACTGTAAGGTCCTTTGGCCTAACATTATCTCATACGAAGAAATGTGGAGGTGTGTAGAAGAGAAACAAATGGCAGTTCAAAGTAAACTGCAGAAAAGGAAGTGGACTGGGCAGATGCTGAGGAAGGATTCCTCTGCCACAGAGCAACAAGTTTTGAGTTGTAACCACCAAGGGCAACATAGGAGATGGAGATGGAGGAGAATGACATACAAGGATGCTTCCACAGTAGGAAGGACTTGTTAAGAGGTCAAGGCAATAGCAGGCAACCAAGTCTGCTGGGATTGGCTCATGGAGGTCCTAGCTCTTAAGCAGAATAAGAGGAAACTGTGTGACAACAGGAATACACGTGACTGCTGGAACTGACCTGTCCATGAAGATCATAAGTCTGTTTATATAATGTACACGTAGGTGTGTTTAACCTGTTCAACCAAACTGTTACAAATTTACACACTGGTGGTTCATACCATTCCTTCTTTGCAGAACCTGCTTTATTAATGCCACACTTTGGAGTCACAAGTGTAGTAATGTGTTTAGTGTAAGCATTGACTTTTTTTGGGAATGTGATATGATGTCTAGTTGTTTTCTGGTTTCTTACTTTGCTGTATATGGCATATATATATATATATATATATATATATATATTTTGACAGGGTTTAATATTGTGTATTATATGCTGGAAATGGAACATAATATTCTTAAGACTGCAAGTATGTATAATTCAGTGATGGATACTTCAGACTGTAAGATAAATGTGATTTTGGAGTGTGAACAAATCAAGGTGTTACATACAAACACAGTTATGAAAGGGTTATGATCTGGTATAATTCTATTTATATGTTAATGTTGGATGGTGTAGGTAGGTGTACTGGTGCATCAATTATTAGACTGATTAGTAGGGTGGTACTGACAGACCATTCTCTAGTAATAGTAAATTTCATTGACAGACTCATTAATAACAGAATAAATATGGTTTGTACAACTGTTTCCTCCACACTATGGGCAAGCTTGCTGTCATTGGTCATGTTTTGAGGCATTCTTTCTTGCTGGGTAAGGCAGAAGGGGGAGGGAGATTGAGAACTATCAAGAACAAGGACAGTACTGTTTAAGGTTTCAGTTAATGTAGTGTTAAGAGCCAATGATGACAAATAAATAAATACTGTACACACTGCATTTCATGAACGCTGTGAATAGAACATGGGTTGCAGAGGGAAAGTAATAATAAACATTTGTGTGTTGTAGTCTGTTAGAACATTATGCAGTGTCATCCTTTTTCCTGTACGGAGAAATTGAAGCTGAACCTACTTCATTCTTTCTTCCTACACTGTACCCTAGGCAAAACAGGCTGTCCATGCAAGTCTTGTTAACAATCCAATAAACTGAAAGAGCACAAGACTGTACCATAATAAGTATCTGTGTAGGCTGTTAGTTCCAAAACAATAAAGGTTTACTAATTTACGATGCTTAAACAAAGATGGCTCATATGATTGCCACAGTGGAAAAGTAATAGTGTGTTGATAAACTAAATGACTGCAGTACATGACTCAGCTCTAGTTTTGTGTCAACAGTGGCAGCAGTCTGTATTACTGTACATCAATTATCATATCAATACAGTCCAAGATGGCAGCTGTCCTGAACATCGTTTGCAGTTACTAAGGCTGTAGCCGAGGGTAGGGTCAGTTTGCTTTACAAATATATGACGAAATAGGAATAGCTGTCATGAAGGAAATGGCTGTGAGATATTGTGTGTCATAAGTTTAAATATCATTTTTGTGAATTTAACATGAAAACATTCTGGAAGGAAAACAGAAAATGTAACAGCACTTTTTAAAACACAACACAATTCGTGATTTTGTATTTAAGGCAGGGCAGTATTTATAGAGGGATTTAGGAGGCCAAATGTTTCCTGAAATGTCCAAGACTGCATGCAAAAATGTCTTAGTTATAAAATAAGTATTTGTTAGTGAATGAGGCAGCATTTATGTCGATACAGTTGATTTATAAATGAACCAATTCTACAAAACACGTCCCAAAAATTTCTGGAGAAAATCGGTCTGCTCGAAGACCTCAACATTTGTCCCTGAATGTTTTGCTATTTGGCAGCATAACTGAATGACCACAGTGGTCTGCAGAATGCCGATATTTAAATGGATGCTGTGTAAGAGGGCTGCTTAAGAGTGTGCGCACGCACGCACACACACACACACACACACACACACTCACTATCTCTCTCTCTCTGAACAGCAACTGTATACTGTAAGTAATGTGAAATGTTTTGGAAAATCATAGCATTGGTTAAAAAAATCTCACCCTCAAAATTAGATTGCATATGCATGTAGTAAATTTAACACTGGTAAATTAGGAAAGCTAAAAAGAAAAATGTTTCCCCTGTGCACACCACGAAGGCATACTGGAGGAGTAGATGTACAGTTCTTCCACTCATGCTTAACTTCAATGTTCAATGGAGGTGTGTGGTCAGCCTGACACCCTGGCCACTTTTACCTCCAAAGAATGAGACCCTGGTATCTATCAAATGAGATGTTGTGTGAAGTAATTAGTGTCAAAGGGACATGAAGATACTGGGGATATAAGCATTAACATACACAGAAAAAGGTTGTTACAAAATGTAGAGTGACCTAGGTGACTGTTATTTAATTGCAGCTTGACTGTAAATAAATTCCACCCTCAAACAGGCCATGAAGGTGCAGAGATGGAACAGAGAAATAGCTCTGTTCTTTCTCTAACCTGGGCTGTAGATGGGAGTGGGTGGTCAGCGCCACGCCCCGGCCAATTAACCCCCAAGAATGACCCGGTACCCATTGTATAGATGGCTGGGTGAGCCCCAGGGTTGGTCTGGACAGATGCAGAAAATATCGCCCCTACTGGGATTCGATCCCCGGACGTCCAGCCTGTAGCGAGTCGCCATACTGACTTCGCCATCCCGGCCCACTCTTGACTTTAGATATGAATTTTTAAATAGATGACAGAAAGGTGAATAAGAATGGATGTGGATGGAGGTAGTAAAAACCTATTTTAAGGTACAAATCCCAGTACTTGGCTGGAGACACCAAGTAAATTACAGGTAATTTATTTAAGATATTTAGTGACTAGCAGAGATATAAAGAACTCCCCAAATATCAGTGTAAAGTCACTGTTGTGTTAACATATTCAGTAATACAACTTGCCCTAAGGTTAGAACATGGAAGTGAAGGCAGTGGATTGGAATGAATAGGCCAACATTCTGCAGGAGACCAGTGTGGCAAATAAGTACACATTTTGAAACTGTCAGTGTGTTTATAAAGGACATCCTCCCCATCTAAACTATAAGATCAAGAGCGTGATAAATATGTACCCTCAGTAAGTCTACCTCCCCAACCCAACTACAGCCTTCCCTTACCTCAATGTTACATATTTGTTTATTAAAATACCTACATGCAATATTCTTTGGCACTCTGTCAAACTTTAACTTAATAATAATAACAATAATAATAATAATAACAAGAAATGATAATAATAATAATTCATTTTAGCAACATGTTTAACGAATATTTTGTCAATCGTTGAGATGGATTAGAATGACTCTATGCAATATCTTTGTAATATCATATGGTTACATTCCTACTATGTACACTAATGATCTATTATGATGACTTTGCAGTTAACAACAATATCAAGTCAACAATGAGGAATGAGGCTAGGCAGTAACCTTCAATGAGAGTACAAAGTTACTCAGTCCTACTTCCAGAGTATTTGGACTCTGCTTCATATTACAGCAAAATGTATGGACTGTGAATTATGTCTTGAATGAGAGAACTTGTGTCATAGTATGCAATGCTTAGGTAAGTGTGTTCTGTTATATCATGGTTGTACCTTTCAAGTGTTGTCACATTATACTGATTATGATCTATGAAGAAACAGAATATTTTAGTCTGTAGTATTTAAAGTTTTCTAACAGGGTGAAAGAAGAGGAATATATCTGCAAGATTTTAGGCTTTTACAGTGGTGCAATAGACGTCTATTTTTTTTGGAGGGGGGGGGGATATGGTGCTGTGTCACTGGATGATTGGTGCCATGTGTACACATGTGTACATATATGTGTACATGTCTTTTTTCTGTTAAAAAATTTTGTTAACAGTATTCCCAACACAGTGAAATGTAAGATGGTGGTCATAATGTTTGAAATTATGGTTTAATTTAAGAATCTTTAGAAGAATGTGTTATATATTTTTCCATAAATTTTCCCAATGAAGTTCTTTATTTCTAAATTTGGGCTTTGCTGTGATAAATTTATATACAACCATAACAAAGATCATTAAAAAGCAATTTGCAGCAGTGTCTAAAATGTTGGTATCTAAACCATTAATCCCAAAAGCTTACGAGCGAGACAATGGTACATTAGCAGGTGTCTGGTATACTGCTGGTCCTTTGACTGAGCAACATTGTGATCTCATTTTTACCTTTGTCAGTCATCTGCTCTGATACAGTAATTAATAATTTTATGGTCAGCTGGTATTAAAATCTATGTAATATGTCACCATATTTATAATAAATTATATATTTTATAAGTAATAATTATTATGTACAGTAAACAACATAGCAACATGTCATTATCAGTTTTTGCAAGTGCATTAGATGTGCCATGCTAAGCCTCTTCTATAGTAAGTACAAGCACAACATCAAAATCACTGTCTCAGCTCAATATGAGTAAACGAAATGCAGTGCAGCTGGAATTCCAGGTCATTACTAACATATTTTAAGAATGCCTTCCAATTATCACATTACATATATTCTAATTATAATCACTAACAATGTCACTTTCTTTTGTGATTTCTAGAACTGAAAAATATTTCAGAAATTATGCAATACAAACAATTATAAAAAGTCAAATGCTCAGTACAGGTCATTTATACTTCTGTGACATCAATTCATACTTGCGAAGGCTGCATATCCACATATATATATATATATATATATTTTTTTGGCAGGATGTACAGATTGACACTTATATTCCCATTGTGTCATACAATAATTTACATTTACAAGCTCTCACTGCTTCAAGGGTAGTGCATGCTAAGTGTTGTTTCAATCAGTCTATACTCAATTCTGTTCATGATTTACTCTTTAGAACAGAGGTTCTTCACCTTCCCTGGTTCACAGACCAGTGAGTTTTCAAGCACTGCCTGATGCAAATAATAATAGAGGGGTCTAATTACTATGTCAGACATATTTATTAACACTGTAAAAATTAATTTCTTATGTAGTTTAAGATGAAAGAGACATCATAATCACCCACACTGAGCACTAACAGACAAAATTATAATGCACAGAGGCATATGTTAGCAGTTTCAAGTTGCCATGTCTCCCAGGGACCTGAGGTTTATAATGACTTGAGCTGTTTGCTTCCAAAGAATGCAACAAAAGACTCCAAAACTTCAAGAAGAGGAATAAGAGCAACGGTGTTCAATACAGGCCATGTATAAAGTAAGATAAAACTAAAGAAAGGTTTATAGTTGTAAAATACTGATATTTTAGATTGTGTTGTAATATACACAATGGTGAACACAATAATTAGGCTGTGAACCACAAGTTGAGAAACAATGCTCCAGAAAACCAACAAGTTAAGTCACTCTTGAGTTTGTAGTGTAAAAATTTCCTTTTATTAGTATGTCTCTGTTTCCTCCATGCATGAACTTATTGAAACTTGCAAATAAATGGTCAGACATGTACAGAATACCATAAAGCTTTGAGAACATTACTTGAGATGATAAAAGTTATATGCCAGTGGGTTAACTGCACCAAGTAAAAGCCTAAGTTCATTAAACTGTGTGAGATAAATGTGTAACATAAAGTATTAAAATTTTATTCCGTTATTGGAATTGTGGATTTGTTTATTCCTCTCCTTCAAAATACAACAATATCACTTTCCTGACATAACTATTATGCCATCAAAAAACTTAAATTTTCATTAGTACAGAAAGCCACAATTCATGGATGCACATGATTACTGAAAGTTAACTAACACTTAAAATCATACAGTTTCAGTGTTCAGTATTTCAGCATTATACAATGATTAGCAGAGGCTGAATTGTCATTCAACCTCTGCTAATCACTGTATAACACTTACTTTACAACTCCAAAATTTGGTCCTTCCTATGTCTCATTAACATCTGCTGTAGGTCTTAAGATCTCCTGTACCTTCCTTGGCTACAAAACCTGTTGAATAATTTGTAAGTGGCATGAGATCTGGTATTACATTACAGGTCAGTCCCCCCCCCCCCAACCCCACCCTTTTTTGTGTGACGCAACAGCCCATGTCAGGCCTAGGCCACCTCATTGTAGAGGTTTCTAGATCACACAAAATTAGCTTGTTGCACAGCCCGCTACCTACAGAACACACAGTAAACACAAGACACGAACATCCATGCCCTCAGTGGGATTCGAACCCCTGATTCCAGCTATCAAGCAGCTGCAGATCTATGACTTAGACCACTTGGCCACCAGGATCAGTCTCCATCCATGTTATCAAACAAGAATTTGGTTACATCTTGTAAAGTTAGTGGAAAATAATATTACTTTAATAATAGTCATATAGTTCCAAAACATGACGCCTTCAAATACTAAGTGATCTAAAAACTTAGCTTATGTGAATATGTTTGTTTTCCTGAAATATGGTGATTGTGAAGGGATCTCATCTTATAAGCAGGGTCTTCTTCTATGCGGGTAAATGTCATAATTACGATAGTTAAACTTAATTAATTCTTTCTTCCACTTTATCCAGTCCATGTGCATTATTGTAAATCACTGTCAAAAATTTTGTAGTTTTAGGAGGGATCCCATTCATCCCGGTTTTTCAGAGAGAGTCCTGGTGCTCCACAGAATTGGGTTTGGGAGAGGAGGGACCAACTTCATCTTGAGGATCAAGGAACAGGAAACACACCTAACCCTTCAGGAACATGATGATGATGATGATGCCAAATGTCCTGGGGTTTTCCAAGTCATAGAACTTACATATTTCTGACTATGCTTGCGAACATTCTGACTTTCACTGTGGGAGAAAAGTCTGTATCAGTAAGACAGCCATCAGTCAGCCACTAACAGGAGGGAAGAGGGGAAGGATAGGAAAATGTGTAGAGTAATGATCATAGAGTCTGGAATGAGACTGTAGAGAATGAGGAATGGATATGCAAAGAAAAATAGGCGAACTGAGTGTCTCATTTTGAGCATTATTATTATTATTATTATTATTATTATACGATATGTATGTCTCCTGTCACAGGCATTTCTTCCTGGTACTTCTCTTGAACCAGCGGTGATCCCCACCACTCAGGCTTCAAGTTTCACATTGCAGTACTTTCCATATTATGTGTGATGTTCCAAGTATAGCTGTCTTTTGTAGTGAATCTATTGAGTGTTTTCCTGGTGTAGTTTCCAAATTTTTCTTTAAGCTTCTCGTTACTATTCCAGTGGTTCCAATTGTTACTGGTACAATCGTACATTTCAGGTTCCACATTCGCTGTATCTCTATACACAGTCTCTTGTATTTTAACTTCTTTTCCACTTCCTTTTGCACAACATTTCTGTCTGCGGGTATTGCCACATCTATCAGTGTGCATGTTTTCTCTTTTTTGTTTTTAATTATTATATCTGGCCTATTT
>Ga0131853_10002635_pt1 | contig 32035 bp, 19 predicted proteins | sample TergutLab28metaG_FD_92764 | JGI IMG/M metagenome (GOLD analysis project Ga0131853, IMG submission 92764) | Labiotermes labralis P1 segment gut microbial communities from Petit-Saut dam, French Guiana - Lab288 P1 (version 2) (version 2) | ecosystem: Host-associated > Arthropoda: Insects >... | reverse complement strand
GTGTGGTTTGGTTGGGTGGTTGGTTTGTTGGTCAGTAGATTGGTTGGTTGCTTGGTTGTTAAGTGGGTTTGTGAATTGGTTGGCGAGTCGGTGGGTTGGAATTTGGTAGGTCGGTTGTTTCAGCGGTTGATCGGTGGGTGGTCTGTTGGTCAATTGGGCAGTCTGTCAGTCGGTCGATTGGTCGTTTGGCTGCTTGGTCTTTTGGTTGGTTGGTGGGTGCATTGTTCGATTTTTCAGTCAGTCATGCAGGTGTTCTGTCGTTCATGCTATAGGTATATGGTTGGTTGAATGGTTGGAGAGTTGGTGGGTGGTCAGTAGGTTGTTTGTTGGGTTGGTTGTGGGTTTGTTGGTAGGTAGGTTTGTTGTTGGGTTAGTTGGTGGTTTGATTGGTTGGTTGTTTTGTGAGTGGTTTGGTTTGGTTGGCTGGTTTGTTGGTCGGTACATTGGTTGTTTAGTCGGTGGGTTGGTCTGTTGGTCGATTGGTTTCTGATGGTTGGTCGGTCGGTTGATTGGTCTTTCGGTTGGTTGGTAGTTCGGCCATTTGATTCATGAAGCGGTCGGTTGGTCGTTTGATCGGTGGGTCAGTCACGCAGTCCGTCTGTCATTTGGGATATCAGTATGCGGTGGCTTGATTAGTTGGTGGGTTGGTTGTTTGGTTTTTGTTGGTGGATTGGTTGGTTAGTTGGTGGGTACCCATTGCACAGGAGACTGGGTGGGCAAGAGGGCAAGTCTGACAGCTGCACAAAATCTAGTGTCAACACCGGGATTCAAGCCCCAGACAGTCCAGCCCATAGCAAGTCGCTATACCCATGTCACGAAGGCATATAGGGGGAGTAGAGGCATAGCTCACTCTAATGTCAGCATTAGATGGACGCCAGCAGTTAACTTCAAGCCTGATGCTTTAATACCATGAAATAACCAGTGTACCCTTTAAATACAAGGCTTGGTGGACCATGAGGCAGTCTGGACATTTTGGAGAAGAGAAAAATATTTGTAAGTACAAAGATTCGAACCCCAGACCATTCATCAGGTGGAACAGTCTCTATACTTCCCAAGTTACCTCAACCCCAAAAATTTCTCCCTAGAACAGACCATGAAAGCCCAGCCCTGGCCACTTTACCCACTGGAAAGAAACCCTGTCCCCACTGTAGAGGAGGCTGGGTGGGACCCAGCACCAGTCCAGACAAGTACAGAACATCTAATGCCCACACCCAGATTCAAACCCTGGGGGAAAAAACCCATACCCCTAAAGTCGAAGGATGGGTGTGCCCCAGATCCGGTCTGGACATTTTGGAGAAAATAAATGGTCTCTACCAGGATTTGAACCTCAGACCATCCAGCTAGTGTAATAGTCGCTATACTGACCATGCTATACCAGCCCACAGAAATTTACCCTAGAACTCGCAATGAAGGCCCGGCCCTGGCCACCTTACCCATTGAAAAGAAACCCTGAACCCAATGTACAGGAGCGTGGTTGAGCCCCAGGGTTAATCTGGACTAGTGCAGAAAATCTAGTGTCCACACCAGAATTCAAAACCCAGGCCATCCAGCCCATAGCCAGTCGCTATACCGACGTAATAAAGGCATACAGGGGGAGTACAGGTACAGCTCCACTCCAACCTCAGCACTGGATGGACATTAGTGACTAACTTCATGCCCAGACTGCTTTAATCCTGGGAAAGGACCCCATACCCCTTAAGCAGAAGTCTGGGTGGGCAACAGATCTGGTCTGCACGTTTTAGAGAAGAGAAAATTCTACTGACCCTACCGGGTTTCGAACCTCGGACCATCCAGCCGGTGGAATAGTCTCTACACTGCCCATACCACCCTGGCCCCCATATGGATCAAACATAAAGAAAGAAGTACATTTCACCCTAGAACAGGCTATGAAGGCTTGGCCCTGGCGCTTTACCCCCAAGGAAAAACACTTTACCCACTGTACAGGAGGCTAGGTGGTCCCCAGGGCCAGTCTGGACTGCTGCAGAAAATCTTGCCCACACCTGGATTAAATCCTCAGACTGTCCAGCCTGTAGTGAGAAGCTATACCCACAATGCTGCTCCAGCCCACAAAACATAAAAAATAAGTAATACTGAGCACATCTCATACACAAGATCCAATAATCCACCAGTGGCATATGCACTACATATTTTAAACCACTGTCATGAATATGAAATCATGGAGCTGGCCAAAGCCTTCACAGAATGAATGTAGGATGAATGATTTAGAAAATTTTCTCAAACAATTACATAAACATATTTTTAAATTAAACAAATGGCCAATAATCCATACGCCTAGCCTACCCCCATATGAAGTGATGTGTGACATCCAGCTATGTGATGCATGAATTCTTATTTACATTATTCACAGCTGGAATGTATGTAATTTCTAAACCATGGCACATATGAGGCAAGCACACATATCTGTGAATATATCTGAGCCATAGATGTTTGAACACAAACATATGCAAAGGGCAAACTTCTGAATTTATATAACCATGAGAACAGGGTCATCATACTTTTGGCCACAGAATATGTATCTGTACACACTATAGCCATCTGAACCTTGGACAACATAAATTGACATATCTTACAACAGTATTGTCATATATAACATCTCACTCTATATGCACACTTGTATTAGACACATGCATGTGTCTGTGACAGTTCTGACTCCTTGATAATGACCCTTCAAGGGCTGAAATATGTTGGAGTTTTAATAACAAAGACTATTGGTAACTTTCCATAGATGCAGTGCCTTTGTTGTTTAGTTTACAGAAAGAAACAATGTGTTTGCAATTGTAGGGCCCCTAATACAGTACACTACTGAGTAACATATTCCTAACACTGAATGCATACGGCTGAAGGGTAAAACTGTTCGTGTAACTACGCAAACTGACTTAATAAAATCTTTGCTCAACTATATGATTTTAGACATTCTGTTGGTGCAGTATCCCAATTATGCCAGTTTTGAGAAAAATGAGAATATTTGGAATTCCAAAGAGATAGGAACAGACTATCTGCAAAGTTGCAACAGAAGGCATTTCACCAAAATGGCATATGAGTTTTCAAAACTCCAGAAAACTTAGCCAATATGTTTGTAACAACATTCAATTCACTACAGTCTGACACTACACATTTCAAACATGCCACGAACACCATCATGTGGTGAAGTCTGCAGTACCCAGCTTTCTGCATTAACTTCATTTTGAATATGACAGCTTGAATGGTTCTAGTAATTTACATAACATTCTACAACTGCATCTTGCTTGAAAATTAACCACTATCAGCCTGCGAGAGAACACATTCCAAAAACCCTGGAATCAGGCTCCTGTGTTGCACTTTAAGTACTCAGGAAACTGTGGTAAAACTTCTGGCCTAAAAGCCAGTGCAGCAAAACTCCTTGCTGACCTATACACTGGGCCAGATTAACTGTAAGTAACTGAAATTAACAGCACTGCCACCCCCCCCCCCTACATTACTTCCTATACTTTGTACTTGGCAAGTATGCAAGATGTCTTGCAAAAATACAACATAATGAATAATATCTTTAAAAGCATATCTTTGTTCAGTTGACATCAAAACTGGCTTTTGGCCGCAAACAGCTTCATGGTGAATTCCCAGGGGCTCTTTCCACAGACATAAAGTTGGAAGAGTGTGAGGGTGACCACTCAGTCCCATCTAGCACCCAGGTTAAAAATGAGTGACGCTATACATCCGGTCTCCCATGCAGGTCTCCAAGGCGTGCACAGAGACAACTTAATCTTTTTGAACCTAATTTTATGTCACTAAGAGGTCAGTATTAAAGAAATTTAAAGTTGTCAATCACCCATAAATATCTGCACCTCTGTTCTCTTGAAGGGCGGGAGTAGTGTAGTCTGTACAGTGGCTAAGCTATGGGCTGGTCGGTCCAGGGTTTGAATTCTCGCAGGGGGAAATACTTATCGCTTTTCAAAATGTCAGATCAGCTCTGAAGCCCACCCAACCTCTTATTCAATGAGTATCCGAGGACAGGGGCAGAGGAATTGGCTGCAGCATGATGTTGACCACTCAATGTGTCTAGCCCTGAGGTTAAAAGAAGCTATACTTCAACCCCCCAACCCTATCTGGCCTTCCCTTCATGGACACGGACAACTTTACTATTACTCCCTCTCTTGTTGTCAACTGTGTAAGAAGCCTGATCCCTAAAGATTCTGGTTTGCTCCTAAAATTTTATGACTTTGTCCACCCCCATTATAAACCACTGCCTAGCAAACTAACACAGTTAAACCTAGACTTTACTTCCCTGATGGGGCCATTTAAAATGTGTGTAAAATCAAGGAAAATGTGAAGCCAAGGGAATGAAAATTCATTTGTTAAACTCACTTCTTGTAAAGCACCTGATCGAAGTCATGGTGACTTGTTCCCTTGCCATGCAACCATCTGTGAACAAACAAAACACACCATACAGAAATTTTCAGTATTTTGCATCAAATGACTGCCTCTGTCTTTAGAACCTTATACAGAAAGCTCAACATGGAGGTACAACAGCACTGACCATATTACTGTAATTTTTAAATAAATTCCAAAAGCCACCAGAGCCAAAGTATGATAATGAAGGCACAAAAAGCTATGAACTTAAAGCTAAGTGCATTAAGGAGGAAGTTCCAAAGACACCTCCACTGCAGCCGTTGGGGTCATCTTCATTGCCCCTGTTATGGCCAGACAGGCTAATCTCTGTAACTTCTTAAGCTCTGACTTGCTGGCCTTCAGCCACCAAATCATGGAACCAAAGGTCCAGTACAGGTCTGATAAGCAGGGTGTAGATCCAATGCACCACCCCAGGTTTTATGACGTGCGCTTACAGGTCCAAAAAGTCCTGTAGGCCTTATTTATCACATTTTTTAGCTGTGCCTTCCATTCCAATCCCTTGTCCAGAATAAGACCAAGGTATCTGACTTCAGTAGTCGGCTACGATGTGTAACAAAAGGCTCCTTCCTTTAGGCCCCTAACGTCTCTCTTCCAGGTGCATGGTACTATCACCATATTTGTGGACTAAGAGACGCTGAGTCCTATCACACTACTGCTGTACCATACACAAAGCGTCCTGCAGAAGCTCTGAGACAATGTTCAGGTACTTTCCGCAGAAAAGACGAGAGCAATGTCATCTGCACACCCCACTATATAACAGCTATTCTCATAGAGTCCTCCTATCAGTCTGTCCACAACGAGACCCCCAGCAGAGGTGACAGAATGCCCCCGTGTGGACAGCACCTGGCTAAAGACCTCTCCAGAGTTTCTCCTGCAATCCTGGCTGCAGTTTTCCTGCCACCCAGCAAACAGCCAATCCAATGACAGATCATGTCTCCAAGCCCATGCCATTTGGCAGCCTATAGTATAATGTCCAATGAGGTGGAATCAAAAGCTCCCATGATATCTAGGAAAGCTCCAAATATAACTTCCCTGTTTTCCACACAGCTTCCTCTGTATGTGTGATCACATGAGGCAGTGCAGTTTCAGTGGACTTCCCTCGGAAGGCAAATTGGTATTGATGTAGGGTACGTAGTTTCACAATTTAGTCCCTGATACACCTATCTATGAATTTTGCCATCATTTTCAACATGAAGGATGATAGATGAAATGCCTTAACCTTGGTACAGATCGCCCTCCTGGGTTTAAGGATAAATGTCACTTTGACTTGCCTCCAAGTTTTGGCTATATACCCCTTGCCAGGCAGGCTCTAAAAATACATCAAAGATGGATTGTTAAAAGATCAACTTCTTGCTGCATGAGTGCAGATGCTATTCCATCAGTCCCTCCTGATTTAAATGGTTTGATGTGATTATCACCCATCTTATTTAAGACAGACTGATGACCTTTTTAGACAGTTCCCAGTCCTCCATGCAAGCAACAAATGCTCTCAAGTTTGCTTGCCCATCCTTCCAAGGTCACTTCTTCTACAGCAGTCCCATCAGAGTGCCTTTTCCAGATTGTGTATATCAGCCAATAGGTAGTTTAATAACTGAAAGACAAGAATGATCAGGAGCCTGGCTCTGTCAGGTAAATCCTCGATCTTCCGAGAGTTGTCCAAGATGGCCATTTGGCCTTTCTAATCTCTTTCTTGTAACAGATGTGGACCATCTTACATGATTCCCAGTCACCTGTCCTCACAGCTGGATTAAAAAGGTGTCTTGTTGAAGCTTTAAAGTTGCTTAACTCTTTGTTCCACCAAGGCACTATCCTCGATGAGGGCCACCCTGGCTAGACAGTTTTGATGACAGGATGGCCTGTTGCAACATCTCAACAGCCAGTTCTACATCCTACACCAAATGTATAACTCTTGGTCCAACCCCTAGATTTGCCTTTAGGTCCTCCCGACAGGATTACCAATTGGTTCCCTTGGGGTTGCGATACGTGAACCTGGTAACTTTCAGGTCACAAACTTGAAATACTATGTGTATGTGGTATGACAAACAGATCTCATCAGATACACACCAATTAGACACCAGGTCCCCTATTTATTAGTCCCTAGTGTCATGTCTGTAACCTCCTTCGTATTGCTAGTTACAAAAGCAGGCTTGATGTCTTTATTATGGGTAATAGGGTTTGTGCTAAACGAATACTGCAGTATGCATTCTCCGCATGGACTGATGTCTGTGCTCCCCCATACAATGTAGTGTGCAATGGCATCACATCCAATGATGAGCTGCAATTATCCCCACTGCAGTAATGAACAACATTCCTTAACACCTTTGACAGGGTGGTTCATCTGAAGCATGGGGGAGAAATGCTCAGGTAAAAATAAGTTCCCTATTGATCCCTCATCTAGTGTAAGTCATCCTAACCATTGTCATACCCCTAGAACAGAACTCTGATAGCAGAAGGGCATGAACTGTATTCCTTACAAAAATTCCAAACCTAGGAGCAATACCGGGTCCAGCAGAAACCAGTGTTTTCCTTCTACTGTATAATCCACTTATTCAGTCCCCATAAACTCATGGTAATTGTATAAGTGCTATATCTATCTCCCCTATATCAAGTTTTGGCAAAGGAGCACCACTGCAACCTTGAAATAGTGCAGATTAATTTGAATTAAATTTACATTTTTGGGACATACCATGACCGTTTGTCCTTGAGTTATGTTAAATGCTCAACACCCTTACGTATGTTGGAAGTAATAGCTCTCTGGAGTGGTATGCAACACTGGCTGGCCCCCTTCTGTGTGAAACTAGAAAGGTATTTGTGTACCACAGTGTCACTACTTTTGATAAGTTTTTATTTCTTGTTTTCTTCATAAGAGTCCCACGAGTAACAGGGAAATAACAGTCACCATTTGATGAACACCTTGAACGTGGAAGGCATAAATACAACAGGTACCCTGAGGGGATTGTTAGTGGCAATGTAATCACAACCTCCATACCATGCGACCCTCAGGATGATGCCTCATACCTTGGCTTGGGTGGACCATTGAACCTGTTAGCTGCCAATAGAAGTTATGCTCTAAGCAGCTGGGATGCCATAGGTTCCTTTTTGGAGGGGTGTCTCAGTTTTAATTTTGACCACTACCCTAACCACTTGGCTGTGCTCTACTCAAAACAGCAACCTAACCCCTACAGCATGAGCCCTTGTCAGTTAATGCAGGACATTACCAAACACATTATGCCTAACATCACTGTACTCAACTTGAATATTCCATCTCAGTAAACCATGATCACTACCTACAGTAATACACCTCTAATACAGGCATTCCTGGTGGATTGACCACAGTTTAAGACCCGCACTGCAACGGTTGGTGACCCTGAAGCTTGACATCCTTCAAAACCCTGGAGAGACAGCTTCCCTTTCACCGTATTGCAGGAATCACAAAAGAAGAGCAATTACATCACACAAAACAGTAAACTTTAATACACTATATATTTCTGTATTTTTTTAATTACTTTGTTTCCTTGATATGTATTAATGAAAAAATACCAATACAAAATGACACGGTGAAATTAAATTTGGCAATGAAAAATACAGACACTGACCTGTAGAATGGTACACCGACACATCATAGTTCACATGCAAGAACTCGGATAAAAGGAACTTGCTGGCCACCCTCATTCTGATGTCAAAGGTCCCTGCATCGATGTACAGCACAGAAGAATGTCATGGATCCTTGGTGAGCACCATATCAAAATAGTAATGATTACTGAAGTTTCAACCATGACAAGAAAAGTTCTTGCACGAACTTCCTTCAAACATCAGTAACCTTAAATTTTTTACAACAGTGCTACACCAAGGGACCTTAGAAAGATGGCAAACTACAACCAAATCTGTGATGCTGCTTCCAATGTCCAGAAATGCCACATCGTTTGTTAGGTGGAGAATCAGTCCCTTTCAACAGTGCATCTTCACACCTGTTAACAGACAGTAACACATTCCCACATTACTACAAATTACAATACATGTCACCAAAACTGGGTTCACTCTCTGTGATTCCTCTCTCCATAACAATTGCAAATTCTTTAAGAGCTGCATAAACCAATACTGAACAGTACAACACAGTTTTCATATACATGTGCAGTTAAATGTCCCCAAAATGTTTTGTCAACTAAACTTACATTCCTAACACAAAAATACAACAAACTATGCAATTTATGCCAAGCAATACCACCATTTGTAGGTGCAGCGGAACCTCTCTCCCTCAGTTGGATATCTTTGTGCCATACCTAAAGCACCAGCTGCTGTGGCCATGGGTAAAGCAACACGGTACAATGATATACCACTCTCAAACAGCACAGCCATGTTGTACTACATGTCTGTCTTCAACCCTCTACATAGAAACCCTGCTCACACCTGTGTACTTCAGTTTAACTGCCTTCCACTTTTATGTTTTCAGTTAAAATTTCCTCGATCTACACTTTTCACACAAGGTAATTCCCTTTCTGTGCACCACTCCTTCCTCTGCCTTGCATCACAATGTCATCACACTACCAGTGCTATGCCCAATGACTTAAACCCAGTGCCTACACCACTGTACATACGCTGTTTCAAGGGTTCAGAATATATGGCATAAGAACACGCCAATGACAGTTTCTTCACACCCTGTTATATTAATGTAGAAATAACAGCTAAATGCAGGATCATAATAACTTACATCCTGAAAACAATTCGCAAAAGTTCTCACAGCCATGTTCTTGCACATTCAAGTCTTGTAATATTTCTGTTCTCATAACAGTTTTCTTCCTCAAGATTTCTGTCTTGCATCCAAAGTCTATGATTTCTTCCTCTGCCTAGAATACCCACACAATACTTTCCAACTTGAGTCCTTGGTTACTCAAGGGACTTACCACACCCTATGCATACAGACCACGGTGAGGGAACCCAGAGACATGCTGCAAAACATTCTGCCAGAAACCCTTCCTCACATTAGGCCGCGAAACAAGGATCCTTAAATGTTGAACCCAGAGCCCTGTGCACAGAATGGGGAATTTTGTTACCAATGCAGATGTCTGTTCTTTCACTATGACCCCTACCCTAACCACCCTGGTAGTGTTCTAGTCAGAAGGGTAACCTCAACCCTCTAACAAGTTCCCACTTGTGTTAAGGCAGAACCCTACCCAACACCCTATGCCTAACATCCCTGTGTTCAGCTTGAATGCTGGATCTATCTCATTATATTGTGCTCACAACCTAATGTAACACATCTTTAATTCAGGCATTCTTGGTAGACGGTCCACACTTTAAGACCCACACTGCATGGTTGGTAACCCTGAAGAGTGACATCCTTCAAACCCTGGAGAGACAGCTTCCCTTTCACGTTGCAGGAATCACAAGAGAAGAACAGTTACATTGCACAAAACTGTAAACTTTAATACACTATATATTTCTGTATTTTTTTAAAATTCCTTTGTTTCCTTGATATGCATTAATAAAAAAATACCAATAAAAAAAATGACACTGTGAAATTAAATTCAGCACTAAAAAATACAGACACTGACCTGTAGATTGGTACAGCAACACGTCGTAGTTCACGTGTAACAACTCGGATAAAAGGAATTTGCTGGACACCCTCATTCTGATGTCAAAGGTCTCTGTATCGATGTATAACACAGAAGAAAGTCATGGATCCTTGGCCAGCACTGTATCAAAACAGTAATGATTACTGATGCTTTATCTGTGACCAGTAAATATCTGGTAGGAACTTTCACATCAGTAACTTTTACTGTTTCAACACAGTGCTACACCAAGGGACATAACATGGAAGACAAGCATCACACAAATCTGAGGTGCTGCTTCCACCATCTGGTAAAGCTGTCTGCTTTGTTAGGTGGACCATCAGTCTCTTCAATGACACATCTTCACACCTGTTAACAGATTTTTTAACAAATGCCCACATTACTACACATAATTCATGTCACTGAGATTGGGTTCACCCTCGTCTACAGTGCCAAAGTGAACATCTATAACAACTGCATAAAATAACACTGAACAGAACACATATGTACAGGTTTGGAATGACACTGCTCACCCCTGTTCTGCCCCCCTCAATGTCCATCGATTTCATTTTAGTTTCACCTGAGAAAAAACAGCAAACAATGAATGTGCGCCCAAGTAATATACCCACACGTTTGGGTACTGAGTAAAATATTTCGATTCTGCTTTCCAATCTGGGACCAGCACCATATCAAAATGGTAATGATTACTCGTGTTTTTTGATGCACCACTAAAAACAAGCACAACGCAGTCATACTGGCCAGCATGACGCTGCCTGATAAATAGTATTCGAAGATGACAAGAAAACACTAACCTCAAACTATAGACAAAATAATGGAGCTATATCGAATGAATCGACATACGTGGGCTTAATGCTTACACTATTATGTGTCCAGAATATATGTACGTTTCATTTAATTTTTGCCTGAACCTTCTAATCATATAAATTTATACGTCTGCAGTCATGAACGTGCCTCAGGATTCCAACCCTTCCCCTTCCCGTAGTAACAAGCGAAATTCACTCTTACCTGCAAAATTCTAAATCCAGATTATTTCAAATCTATCATTATAACTATTGGCAGCACACGAGTCCAAATTTTTAATATAATCAATTCTCAAAACAACACATCCTTCCCACATCACACAGCACATGCAAGGTTTCCTTAGTCACATATACATAGCGACACAGTTGTGCAATACCATGCATCTTAGCAAAATTTAATTTATTTTGATTATTTAATTTACTAAATGTTATTTGTTTCATTTGATATAATACTTTAATTTAATTTCACGAACTCCATTCAAAAATTTGTTCAATATAATTTTATTAATTAATTTGTAAAATTTAGTTCACATTAATGTACTTACTTTATTTAATTTAAATCTATTTATTTTATTACTTAATATTTTAAAGTAATTTATTTCATTTACTTCACTTGTTTATTAATTTAGCACTTACGTTTGCTTATATTGGTTAAGTAAAGTTAGTTTAAGTTACGTTAGTTGAGGTTACGTTAGGTTAGGAGAGGATGGGTAGCTTAGGTTAGCGTTGATTAAATTTGTTACGCTACGTTATGTCAGGTTAGTACGGTTGATGTAAGGTATATTTGGTTATGTTAGGTTATTTATTAATGGATTACCTTTCTTTGTACTTTGTGCAAACTACTAATGTAATGTATTTGTTTAATTTAGTTAATTCATTTCATTTGTTTGTTTCATTTATTTAATTTTATTTATATAATCTATTGTCTTTGATTTAGCTTAATTATTTAATTTCCACAATTTAATTTATTTAATTTATCAATATAATTTATTGCAGTGTATTTTAATTTATATTGTTTAATTTATTTCTTTCAAATTACTTACTTGCACTTGTTTCACTTTCTGTATTTCATACATTTAACTTTTTTATATGCATCAATTAATTTACTTTAATTACCAAAATTTATTTACTACAATTTAATTGATTTTTATATATTTAATTTAAAATTCAATACATTAATTTTCTTTCTCAAATTACATTTATTTCATTAAACATATTTGCTGTAATTTATTTTACTTCAATAAAGTTATTTAATTTAATTATTTTATTTAATGTCTTCAATGACATTTGCTTAGTTTAATTAATTGAATTTATTTATTTAATTTATACCTTTTTTTAGTTTACTTTATTTACTGAATTTAGTTTTTTAATTCAATTTGCTGCATTTTGTGTTTTTCATTTATTATTTTATTGATTTAATGTGCTTTATACAAGTAATTTCTTTAATTTCATTTTATTAACAATTTATATTATATAAATTCCGTAAATTAACTTATTTCATTTAAATAAATTTATATAACTTAATTTAATTTATACAATGTAATTTATTTATGTAATATATTAATATAATTTACTAAATATAACTTATTTTATTCACTTTAATTTAAATTGTGTTATTTAATTTATTTACTTAATTAATACATTACATATAATGTAATTTATTTCACTCAATTTCAGCAATTAATTTGTTTTATTTAGTTTACTTAATTTAATTTGCACAATTTTGTATATTCAATTTAAGCAACATTGTTTTATTTTATTTCTTTCATTTCAATTCTCTAATTTAATTTATAATATTGCAATTATTTTTTCTAATTATTTTAATTAATTCATTTTTACATTAAATTTATTTAATCTTATTTAGAATATATAACTGCTTGTCAGAGTGCTGCCATGGCATTACAATTCACACTGACTAAACACTACATGAATAGCTCTTGGTTTATAAACTTACTTAATCCCGTAACAATTCACAGTTTGCTGCACAGATGGTGATAGTGGTATTAAGAATTTAAATACAGATACACAGCCGATTTCCGAAACATTGTGCCTCTTTAAAAAATTAGACGATGGACAAAGCCCCAAAAAGGAAGATGTCACTCAAATTCAGTCCTACAGTGTTTCTGTTTATGGATTTCTTGAGGATTGAAGATGGGACCAGAGGTTGTCCTGCAATGTCAGTAAGTAACTACCACTCTATGCTGTGTAAAATCTGAGATGACCGCAGATATGACGATTTGGCTGTGAAGTCCATGGTTTGGTTCCGCAGTGCCCGGTCCGGAGTGATCAGGTTCAACATGGTACAGGTCGCCGCTCCATATGCGAATTTACAGCGACCTCACATATTTCAGAGCCAAATTTAAGGAAAGAAACTCCTCTTGCAGTTGAGTAAATATGTTATATAATGTACTTTTGCTGATCATTATGAAGGGGAGGCCTCTTCTGTAGCACTTCTCCTTTGTGTCTGTATTCCACCTGATGACCAAAATATATAGTGGAACATAAAAGATGAATGTATAGAGTTTATGTGTTGTGTTTTTGTGAACTGTATTTGCTAGTTACCTTTGATAAACTTCTGTCATCAAAGAACTATAAAAATTACAGTTTTGTTGTGGTGATGTTTATGTTTCCTGTTCAGATATCCACAGTGAATAATTATTATTGTACGGTGTATGCATGCTGTATATAGTGATAGTTGACTTGAAGTTGCCCAGTACATATTTCTGATCACATATCACTGGATATGCTTCATGGCAGTATGATTTTTTGTGTTTAGTTGCATGGTAAATTTAAGACGATGTGTGCAGCCGTTGGCAGGGGACACAATGATCCTTTCTGCTATCCACAGCCTTTTTAATGCTTAAAAGTTCATTATAAAGAAGCTGAAACAAGGTGAAGAGGCCTGAAGTTCGCATAGTTCTTATATCTGTGGAGTTCACTGAAGTGGGACACAGAAGTGATTCTGCATACTGTTGAAATTTGAATTCCCCATAATTTTTGAGCAGTTTTGTTCCTATAGTTACAATCAGCACCTAGTTAGTATTGTTGTGTTTTGATACACAACTTTCAACTGACAATCTGGTATTGTTTTATTGGCAATCACTAGTTAGCTGTCTTACCATAACATAATATGAATAATTCTGAAGTTAGAACTCATTTGGCCTTCATCCTTTACCCACCTTGTCTCTTGTCTCATCCCCAATGCTTGTGTCACAGATGAACAACCAGGGTTCTACATCAATATGGCTGACTTTGTACCAAGGAGGTAGCATTCAGTAGTTGTGTTCCTGTCTGCTGTGACATAGTATATAAGAAATCTCTGTACTGAAGATATGTAACACATAAGCATCTGCATACCATTACCCTGGAGCTGTCCTGCTGAATGTGCTCAAGCATATTTAAGGTTAAACTGGCTTGTGCAATAGTTTGAGGGATGAAGTTTCTCACACCAGTGGGATGGTGAATGTAACAATGATAGTGTGTTAGGTGCCTGTTGGAGTGTGGGGAATAGGTCACAGGATCTGCAGATTATTCACATAATTCCAACTAAAAAATGCCTTATTTGGGACATTATCAACAAATGTCATAGGATATAATGAAAACAGCAAGATGTTGACAGTAAAGTAACATCAAGGTTACAAAATTAAGGAATTTATTGGCAGGGCATGTAACATCCATTGTTTATTTATTTATTTGCTTATTAATTTATTAATTAATTTATCTATATCTATTTATGTACTTATTTATTTATCTGTTTATTTATTTATTTATTAAGAAATTATATACTTTGTATGTCAGAGAAACTGAATGGAAGAGAAAACAGTATGCAAGGCGATGTTTGCAACTCAATGGAAGAGATTAGTTCAGAGGTCTATACATCAATGGCAGATATTAACATCATATCACAACAGGTGTGATGTTGTTGATGGGATTGATCTGGCTCAGGGTGCCTGTAAACACAGAATGAATTTTCATTCACTATATAACCTGGGAAGCTCCTGTACTTGTTGCTGTACAAGAAGGGAGTGGCTGTGGGCTGGATGACCAAGGAATCTTCCATCAATTTCTGGCAGGAGAAAAATTTTCTGTCATCTTCAGAGCTTCCAGACCATCCAGCCTCCTGTTTAGTCTGTGCTAAGGGTAAATTGGCTGGGCCAGGAACCAAAAACTTTATATCTGTTTGGTGCCAAGGTTAAGAATACGTTGTGCCTCCACACCCCTCTATACCCTCGCTGTGTGGTGGTTAATGAAACATTGAGACAGTTTTACCTCATGTGAAGTGTTTTCAGTTATTGAGTTGTGTTGCCCACAGAACAAACTGTCATGTGAACAATAAGAGGTGGATTACCATTTCAAATAATGTTCTTGTTCACAGGCAACAGTGACAAAATGTCATTCCAGTTGATGAAGAATCACCTTGTGGTTGCTGTGTGCGCACAACACCATCTGGGACCTCAGTAATTTCGGACTGAGGAAGAAGCTGGGGAAAGATAGCTGTCTTGTCAGCTGTAGTGCAGTGTAGTCAGGAGGACAGGCACTATTGCAGATGAGCCTACTGCCTTAATCTTCTGCCCTAATGGAAGAAAATGTTTCTGGGAAACGTTGATGGTGTCCTACCAGATTGCAAGGCATCACATACAAGAAGACAGTGATGTTGATGACAACATCACATCTCATGAGATCCAGGAAGTTTACCTCCATGCTGATACATCTTCCACAAATGGCTCTAATAAAAGAGTGTGTCATATTAAATTGCAGTATATCTGTTTTCATTTTGAAAGGCATACAATTACCCAGGCCAATGTACATCACACATCATTCTGCATTACCATGTGTAGTAGCAGATACAAACCTGTGATCTTGATGTCTACTGAAAGTGAGTACGCAAGTGGTGTGTGGGGAGGTGGTGATGGTGGGGGAGGGAGGGGGGGTGTAGTATGCGGAGATGAAGGTTATTGCAAGACCTGCAGGCATGTGTCACAAGCTCTCCTAAGCCAAAGAAACAAAAGATGTTTCCCCTGGCCTAATGTTTGGACTTAAGACAGTATATATACATGTACTTATATATAATCCACTTCTGCTTCTTTGTTATATTTGGTTCATGCAATGCCAATGGTCTTATCCTTAGTTTGGTATCAGGGAACAAATATCCAGTTTAGATGGATTTGGAGTTGGCGTATTTGTATCCTTGAGTTTTGCCCATCATATTTTTTAAGTATAATATGTAAATAACTAACTCTATGGTACAGGTTTATAATTCAATTGCTGATAGTTATTTTGACATTCTAGAAGTGTCCTGTGCTTTTATGTAACCTGCAGGAAGAACAGTTATCTATAAAGTTATATCAGCCATTTCCTATCTTCACAGTCTAATTTTGCAAAATTCTCCATTCTTTGCATACAGTTGGCTTTCCCCCTCCAACCTGAATTTTGTTCCTTTCATTCTCTATACCATAATATTGGTATTTACTTCAGGTCAAACTGTCAAATACAACCCACAGCAGTAACTGACTGTCAGTGGCAAAGACAGTAATAGAAGGTCAGGAGCATTTGATTGCAAGAACTGGGGCAGGAAAAATAGTATGTTTCTGGCTCATTCAGTTAGATACAAAAAATATAAATATTTCAAAGCTTTGCATTTAGTCCAGAGTGAAGATAGTGCAAGAACATTTTTGTACCTGACATGGACCAACTAGCCTGGTTCACAAAGCTTGACACCCTTAACTGACTAAATTTTAGTGAACTTTCTCAAGTGGACATAATACTAAATTACTACAGTTAGACTCTTAACAGTAAAGTATAAAAACACTACTCAGAACTCTTTTGCTGCTTGCAGCATATCTGGAAGATAAATATTTTTACAGGTCACCATACTACAATGGATGTCAATTATATAAAGGTATTAGAATTTGTACACTCTTTACATTCTTCTTGGTTCAAGTATAACCTAGGAGGAGATCATTTTTGCACTGCGTCTCTGTCACAAAGACTTTTCACCATGTTCCAAGTTCACATCACCACTGCAACTTGACACGAGCACCTGAAAGAGAAAAACAAGTTTTTGTAAATCATAAACTGAATACAATCAAATCAATGAATTCTACTATGTGGGTATCAAGTATCATATTTAAATAATAACGGGCAAATTAACCACTTGAGATGGCCTTCAAAGAGTGTGTTTTGTTAATGCATCATGTTCTCTAGGGGCATGCAGTTGTTTGTAAATTGAGCAGATATTGCATAGCCATGAAGATGATTGGAGTATGGACAGACACCTGGTGGTGAATATTACCAGATATGTTGCTGATGCTCTAAAAATCAGCTTCATGTAAACAGTACTGTTGAGGATACAACATGTGTATTACATGGGCATAAGAAACTTTTACTCAAGACATAAAGTGAATTAAAAGTAAATCAACTTAATCATGACAACATTAACATAAAAGATATTTGAAGTATACATAACAATGGCAAATTTTGATGAAACAAAGTTCTCAGAGTATAGGTTAACATTTCTGTAGAACCTTCAGTAAAGTGACCCGTACAATACATTTTTTAAATTAAAGTGACAGAAACTCACATATGTAATTCTTTTGTGTAAAAAAGTACCTTATAGTAAGTTCTAACAAAATTTATCAAATAAATAGTGATGATATTAACTTATAATTCTGTTATAACATAATTTTTTATTGTCTACAATAAAACCATTTCTCAGCTGACTTGCAGAAAATGTAAATTAGCTTCAGCTTTGGTGAAAGAGACAGGAAATGTTAAACTGCAGAAAATAAGACACTGCAAACGTTCATAATTTGTATTCTTTAGCTAATATTGTTAGTAACAAAATCATGGAGGATAACAAGAACACGACAGGGATAAGAGAACATAACCATGTAAATATTATATTTATAAACAATATTAACACATATACCAGATTTCCAGGTTAGTAGTTTCAGCTTTGATAACAAGTCACCATCAGACTTTTCTTTATCAAGAGCTGTCCAGTGAAACTTATCCATGCATATACTTACTTACTTACTCCATGGTGCAGAGTCCCTCTTGAGAAGCTAACTGGTTTGCAGCTAGTCAAGAAATTCCCCGCATTTCATGGAACCCGAAGGTTCATTACCGCACTCACAAGCGTCTGTCACCTGTCCCTATCCTGGGCCAGCCCAATCCAGTCCATATACCCACATCCCACCTCCTGGAGATCTATCCTAATATTATCCACCCATCTACGCCTAGGCCTCCCCAGTAGTTCTTTCCCTCCGGTTTCCCCACCAAGACCCTATACACCCCCCTCTCCTCACCCATACGCGCCACATGCCCAGCCCATCTCATTCTTCTCGATTTTATCACCTGCACAATATTGAGTGAAGAGTACAAATCATTTAGCTCCTCGTTATGCAATCTCCTCCATTCCCCCGTTACCTCGTCCCTCCTCAGTCCAAAGATTCTCCTCAACACCATATTCTCAAACACCCTCAGCTTCCTTTCCTCCCGCAATGTCAGTGACCAAGTTTCACACCCATACAAAACAACAGGCAAAATTATAGTTCTATATATCTTAATCTTTAAATTTTTCTTATCCTTGCATATAGGATTAACATCTCATTCCTTTACAATATTCATCATAAAATTATTGAAATAAATATATGGACAAAATTATGGAATGTAGAAATGTTTTCAGTGCTATAGTTCTAAATATAAATAGATATTAATATGAATAAAAATGGTAGGCATATTGTCTGATGTGTGGAAGCACACTTCTATCATCATCTTCCAAGGCACTGTAAATTTATGGTTGTATGGCAGTAAGTATTACCTAAAGCAGGAAATTTGCAAGGATGAGTTAACTGACTAGTTTGTTGGCAATACGGTAGGAAATGCTAGAGCTGAAGATTACCTTAGTACATCATACCAGGGTGGACCCCTCCCCTCTGGAAGAACACGTTGGGGTTGCTAGACAAGGTTGGCTCCAGGGTGGTGTATATATTTCCATCCTCAGGTTTCACATAAAAACCACCTGAAAAATCAGTCAATGACAATAAACTTAATGCAACCAACTTTACAACACAGTTATGTGTGTAAACAACATTTAATTCATCTGATTCAGGTCCAGTGTGGGTGAGAAGTGACTGGTCATTATGTGCTGCATGGTCAGGCACATCACGCTTTGTGATAAACAAATGCTGATGAGTGTTTAAAAAGTGCAGAGTATCTGGAGAAAAATAGCCTCCCTTTGAGTTCCTCTTAGTGCAACATAAAATTCACACTATTGATTGGGAATTCAACCCATGTCTTCATTGTGAGAAGTTAGCATTTAATCACCCATACTATTTGGCAAAGTGTCCCTTTCAATAGCCCAGCTAGTAACACTATAGATTAAGGGTTTTCCAGTGGTTTTCACAAGATTCAAGTCTTCTGGAATGTTATGTTCTGTTTAGCAGTAAGTAGTTACCAGTGTTTCAAGGGGGCAGAATACCTTCACATTCAGGGTCAAACTGTCCAACACCATGGAACACTTGAATCTTCAGGGTTGTCACTTGTTTTCACACTCACTGGAGTTTGTCTGTGAATAGAGCATCTGAGGAACCCTTACAGTGGCTGGCTATAACAGAGTGCCTAAAGGTGCCTCTCACTACACAGCTGTATAGATTTTCTCATATATTTATCAATACTACGCCACAATAGGGGGTCCATATACAAATTTCAGCATGTGGCTATAAACAGCTGTAATAACATCCCCTCAATAATTGGCTGTAACAGAATGTCTGAAGGTATACACAGCCCAACTGAAGGTATACACAGCCCAACAGAATGTCTAAAAATTCCTCAAGGCTTTGCTATGATGGATCATCCACTGACACCCCTATATACATGGTCATGTAGAGCATCTGTGAACCTCTCCCAATTCAGGGACACATAGTGCATGACAATAATAGAATATCCATATGCCCTTATCAGTATGTGCCCATATACAGCCTCTTACATCTTGACCACATTCTGGCATCCAGTGATCTGTCTCAGTATTTCAGCCTTACAAGATGAATGTGGTGAGACAGTGTGGCGTACTGAGTAAAGTGAATGGCTATGGAGTGGAAGAGCAGTATTCAGTTCCCAACAATTTCAGGAACTTCTTTTCCTTGCTGTTACTCTGCTCAGAATGGTTCTGGAGTTACACAGCTACAGTGTGAGTGATCCTTCACCTCATCCTTATGCAAAGACCCAGACTGCAGGCAACTTTATCTCCATGCCCTCTATATGACCTTATTGTATGATATTTTTGTACTTTTTTACCTTTATTGAATATGTTGACTATTGTAGTGTTGGATTTTTTTTTAGAAACTTGCTATAAATGTATTTTGTCATAGATACCTAACCATCTGCTTAAAGTTTTAGTGTTTACTGTTCAGAGGCAGAACACATTCCTTACACAGGTCTCAAGTGCCAAATGAATCCAGACCAGACAATCTAGTGCTTTTAAGTAAAATTTCTCATTTGTACCATATAAAGTGTTCCTTACAAGGTCATGAAACAGGAATGGCTGTAGGTGAAATCAAATGCATATACCTATACTAAACCCTATCTAGATATCGGAAACTGCATTACCTGCTGCCATTCAGTGCTGAATGTCATAATCCTAGTTAAGTTTAAATTGGGAAATATCAGTGAGAAAACTGTCCATAAATGCAGCTACCAACTATACCAAATATAACTCCCTGAAATTGAATTCACAGCCTTCCCAAGACAAACCACCAATGTTGTCTACAAGGACATGACTAGAGGAGGTACAGGATACCATATTTACAAAATCTAAACACCCATTTCAGCCCAATGGAATGATATAAATGCAATTTTAGTGAGTGATGGTTACATGTACAGTGAATATGTGATAATGGCATGCATCTCTGTACCTTCTCATAGTATGAGGATGATTCTTATGGAAAAATCTCTTATGAGAAATGGGGTCTCACCGCAGTTGCTATGGAGATAAGTCATGTGGGTCTGACACAGTGTAACCTGATAGAAATTTACCAGTTCTTCTGAGTAACATGCTACCTCCATCTCCTGGAAAGAACAACATGCTACAGAGAGCAGAAGAAAAGCCTCCAAAATGTTGGAATTGGTACCAGAATACACTTTGTTATATTCATGAAGACAGTGATACTCTTCCCTGCCTATTATGTTCATATAGTACAGCTATTGTGGTGAAAGAGAAATCAGCTGGTGTTCTGTGTCTGCAAAGGTTTCACTATTTAGACACTGCACCCACCTGGGTACCGCGGATAGTAACAGTATGGGTAGTAGTGATACATTCGCGTGTAACTTGGAGGTGCTGCAACCAGTGCCACTCGATCTGAAACACAACATATGTGGTGCAAACTACAGTGACCACAACTGAGTCTATGTAATATTCATCAGTTCACTGACTAACGTACTGACTGACAAATGAAATGGTTGACTTGTCTCACTGTTCCATGCTGATAAAAAATATAAAGTCCAGGCAACAGCTATCAATATATATATATATATATATATATATATGTGTGTGTGTGTGTGTAATTCTGAAGAGCGTTACGTGTTTATAATAATTGGAATAATAACGAAGCACTCCAAGTCTGCATTATCTTACGTGCTAGGTTGCTGTTTAGCAGATATCCAAATGCCTCTAGCTTAGACGCCTGGCTTGCCAGGTTAGACGAGTCTTTATACAGCACAGACGCCTCCTACTTTTGGCTTACACTGCTGCAAGCTAGCCAGGTCGAGCGAGAGACGACGAGACGGCCTGGCAAAAGACGACCGACCGGCAGGCCCAAGCAGAGATGAAGCACCGGCCTGACGAAACCCATTACATGTCTCTCTCGCCTGAATAAATTTCCAGTTAACCTGGCTAAACGCCTGTCTGAAAAGTTTAGACATATGTCACGCCATGTAAACACATAAGTTACAGACGAATCCAGGCAGGACAGCCTTGCTTCCAGAGAGGCCACCTACGCGACTGATCTCTCAAAATGAGTCTCATCGGAGGCAGAGAAGCGTCCCGGCAGGGGTCCAGCTTAGAGTCTTGCCAGGACGTCCCATCAGTGGTCCAGAAGGACGTAACTCGAAGCTGTTCGACGGACGTCTAGGTACGCTGACCAAGACGCATAGCCAGGTCGACTGAGGCGCTGAGGCAGGACGGCCAATGTGTGTATCCAGGTCAAAAAGTCACCTATCCAGGCCACAAAAGCGTCTAATTAGATAAAGCAGGTGACTAGGCAGGCCTGATAAATTTCTACGCAATACCAGCCAGGAGTCTAGGCAGGCTCTTCCGACGTCTAGGCAGGCCAAGCAGGCATCTTGCAAGTCCAGAGTCTTCTACCCAGGCGTCGTAGACGTCTCGCCACACCAGCCACGCGTACCATTAGGTGAGCCAAACTTATTGTTAGGCGACCCAAAGTGTAGTCAGGCATCTCAGCGTGCGGGCCGTTCGTCTATCCAAGTCATTTAGGCGTCTAGCCAAGAAGGCCATGGGGTCTAGCCAGGTCAACCAAGACATGTACCTCGGCTATTCAAAGCGTCTAATGTCACCGACAAAGTCGTCTTGCCAAGCCGGCCAGGTGTCCAGCCAGACGAGACCTGGCCAGACACCCTGCTGTTCTAGCTAGATGCTGGGCCGAAATGGTTATACGGCACTCGGGTCCACCTAGTTGCCCGGAGGGCTTCAGGAGACCCTAGGATTGCCTTTCTTAATGCACGGCTGGCCTACTTGGACGCATTCCTAACCTGTCTGAATGAGGAATTGCTCTACGAGTTGATTTTGTGTCATTTATAAACTAATTAGATGCCATCAATTGCGTGTTAAATTAAAAATGCCCTCCCTCTAGCCCGCTGTTTTATTTCCGGTTCCATTAAATCGCAGTTAGCTACAGCTGACCACCATGCAGACTTGGTGCTCCAAAATCACTTTCCTTAAGTGAAAAGTGCAACACTACAAAATTCATATTTAGTGCCTACTATTACACTGTGATCAGTAGCGTCATTTACTTCCCCTTAGGCTCTATGATTAAATAAAAAAAGGTTAATAGTCTCCAGAACAAAAGACTGTAAAATGGCTCTCTTAACAGAATGGTCAGTAAGCTTGATAAATTATTCAGTCAGTACATCTATTACATAGACTCTTTTCTATTACCCACCATGCAAGGCAACCAGAACAGATGCATATATTACATATTTACACTGTATTGTGCTCACATGCATGTAAAATATATACATTGAGAATTATAGGCACACCTTCCATGCCACACAGACGTATATAAGGCGTGGAGGTACAGTTCCATGTTCTGCTAATTAGCAGCCTGTACAAATACTCTAGACTATTTATTATATAGGAGGCTACTGTGTTCCGAAACATTTCTGGTGAGACAGGTAGAAATAAGGATCCCTGCCCCTCTCGGTAAACAAACCCAGGTCGTGAAGCCGGCAGCCAAAAGTAAAGATTCCGTTTCGTACAGTTTCCGTACGTAACACCGCATAAAACGCCTCACAGTTTGAGTTTCGTTTCAGTTAGGCATATCGGCCCCAACAGAATACATGCTCACATTCTCATGGTTGGCACCTGCTTTGAAAAGACAAATCAAAGCTCACTACTGACGGAAATAACTGACAGCAAGACAGGCAACGTAAATATAACGTAACAGCGAGGTGCGTTCGCGTAACCATTTTTGCCTTGGAACAGCTATGAGTATTACGTATTCTGAGCGTGCGTCTGTAATCTTGTCTAATTTATCCGGCATGCAAATCGCATCTTTTCTACGCTGTATTATATTGTCATCCGTGGCCTGTCTGGCTATACCGCATTTTCCACATTAACCCATAAGGGGGACGATTTCGGGAAGAGAGTTCATCATCATCATCATCATCATCATCATCCAGCTTTCAGGGTTTTAAGCCTTGTGACCTGTTCCGTTCTCATTAGCAACCGAGAAGTCTTTTGAGGTGTCGTTCTTAGATTCGTTTCCCACATGGTTGATATCCCGTGATTAAGAGTGGCAGTCTGTCTCTGTCCATTTGCCGAAACATGTTGCACCCATTTGTTAATATAATTTTGAATTTTCATTATAAGTACGTTAATTTAATTTCTGATAAAATATCTTAATTAGTTTTATAATCTTGCAATGTGTACTTCACTTCCGCTGAAGTTTTCCTGGATTTATCCTCTTCTCTAATTGCCCAAGTTTCGCGTCCGCATAATAAAGTGGGTAATGCCAAATTGTTATATATTATCAGTCTAGGAAAAAACCGTTGTCGGACATAATATTCGTGTTTTGATTTCCTGTACAATTTTGTCTGAAGCATTCTAATTCTAAGAAGAATTCAGCCAGATGTCATAACTGTACTGTACATAGGTCTTCATGTAACATACCCGTCATTCTTGTCAGATTTTAATGCAACTTGAATTTTCTCGCCAGATTTTCGAGAAATCCTCAAATACCAAATTTCATGAAAATCCGTCCATTGGGAGCTGAGTTGTTCCATGAGACCTACAAGCAGACTGAAGGACGGACAGACATATGATGACGCTAACAGTCACTTTGCGCAATTTTGCTAACGCGTCTAAAAATCGTATAAATTGCACGCGTGGTCAAAGTACCTTACCTGGGCCGTGGACCAAAACAAAGTTGACATTCAAATAAACTCTTGTTGCTTTCTTAATCTACGACAATTATTATTATTATTATTAATTGTTAAAAGAAAACGCGTACTTTTAGGGTTGAAAGATGATGGTTGAGAAACGTAAGGCTTGCTTGCCATCACCTTGTGCATCTATCATGGGCCACAGTAGGAAACACAGGAGGCTAATGATTACCCGCAACAGATATAACAAAACAAAATAAATTACATTGTTTGTAATTATACTGTTAACTGGCATTACATCACAAGGAACGTTACAAGAATACGAAATGTAAAGAATGTGCGAGGAGACATACGTGGCATATTTTGAAAAAACTGCCCCATCATTCTTCTGAAGGGCCTACGGAAAACCAAGAGACTCAAAATATTCTCTAATGGGGACGGAATTCGAAAAAGGAAGGCAAATTATTTATGCCATGAAGAAGTACACAGGCTTTGCTATCTGAAAGTCACGGGGTTTCACGGTACGCGCGTACACGGAAGGTGATTAGCGCCCACAAGAAAAACACAGCTTTCCTGTTCCCATTCCAAGAAAATCACACACGCCCAAGGCCATTACGTGCAGTATTGCACGGGTTTTTTTCCCTAAAACAAGCCATTAGCTTGAAAGGCACGGACAGAAATGCATTTACACTTCTAAGTAAAATATGGCTTGTACAGAGCAGATTTTCACAAAACTCGAAATCACTCAATTTTTTTTAGATATTTCCTATACCGAATTTCGTCTAGGTCGGGCGAGAAATGTATGAACTACGAGAAAAATTCCATTTACGCCCTCAAGTAAAGTTAGCTTTCACTGCAGCGACTTTCACAAAAGTCACAACTGATAACCAATAACACGAGAAGATCGCTAATACCGAATTTCACCGAGATCGGTCAAGATATATATGGAACGTAGGGGCAGAAATACATTTGCGCCCATAAGTAAAATATAACTCACTGCACCGATATTAACGAAAGTTGCGTCCGATAGACACATTTTTGTAAAGAATTTCCGTACCAGGGCCGGTATAAAGGGTGGTCCAATCGTGCCCGGGGCGCCAACTTCTATGGGGCGATAAGACATCACCGGAATAATGGGAAATATGGTGTTGGTAAACTGAGGTTTTCCATATGCGAAATAATTTCTTCAAAAGTTATCCGAAATTTGGGCACGCGCCCTCAAAAGTGTTCGCCTCTTTTCTAGGCCGAAAATGTTTAAAGAATGTCGGTGTAAAGGAGCGCCCAAATGTCTCGGGTCTTTTCCGTACTAAATTTCACGAAAATCCTACGGGCGGTTTATCCATGACACAAAATAATTAACAGAAGGACGGATGGACATGGTCTCCACATAAAAAAACTCCGTGGCCTTAGTCCGCATGCGAACTATACCGACAGAGCGGCCGCCGCCGGTCGGCGAAGTTGGTGCCAACTCTTGCGGATAGAGGGGTGTCACGTGGTCAGCGCAACGGGTCCCCACAGCCGTTAATCTCTGTTTTCTAGACCTGGAGCCGCTACTTTTTCATTCAAGTAGCTCCTCAATTGACCACACGAGGCTGAGTGGACCCCGTTCCAGACCCACTACTAATCAGAAAATCTGGTAGCGCCGGGGATCGAACCCGGGACCTCTGTATCTGTAGCCAGAAACTCTGACCACTAGACCACAGAGGCAGTCCCACATAAAGTATACTTATTTATTTATTTACTTCCTGAAGATGGTCCAGAAAGTACACAGCATTACTGCAATACCAACCTGCTCTCTCTTTCTGGCAAACGACTCGAAATTAGGCACGTTAGGGAGAAAATGCAGTTGACTCTGCGTTTTTGCTCAGAATGTACCGCACTACTCAGCTAGAACCTGGCTATCCTGACCAAGATAGCCTGGCCGCAGTGTCTGGGTGGTAAATCGGGGATTATTTGAAAAGAGACCATAGTCATAACTTTTCAAATCCGCTCCTACTCATCAGTCACAACCGACTTATCTCAACTGATACCACACAACCCCGCATTTAATTATCTGAGATTCTTAGAGTGGTGTCGTTCTTGTCAAAGTCTGCTGGGATATGACGCCCCGCCAGCTTCTAACATAATAATAGGCGTTTCGAAAGAGCATGCAGACTTCAACTTCAGAGTACAGCATCCCAGGAAGAGTTTCTGACTTACACTCTCCTACACACTCCTCCGAAATGTCCCCAAATATTTACCAGTCTACACGGCTCCAAGTCCCAGGAGACCTGAATCTTCACGACTGTAGCTGTTAGGTACTCAAACAATATACAAAAGGAGCACGCGAACCACAGCCTTAGAAGCAATGTTCTAGACGAGTGAACATAAATTGAAATCTCAGTTTGCTGGCAGTGGACCGCCGGAAGGAAGCGTTCCAGAGGCTGCGTCCACGAGACACATGACACAAGACATGCGCACGACCTCAAGAAAGAGCCACGGTCAACCGCCTCTTGTGAAGAATCTTCACTCCTGGCCACAGTTCGAAGATGTCGCTTGGAATTTAGATGTAAGGGACTAGTTGCATGACTCTAACAAAATTTGTGGATATGTTACTCCAGCACAAAATATAAAGTTTACTTCTCCAATTACAGAACAAACGAGAACCGCTTGAACCGACCCACCCCCGACACACCGGAAAAATAAAGTACCATCCCGAATAATTTGTATGTAAAAACTTTAATTTAGCATTTAGGCTAAAATATTATACTGTATTTTTGTGTGGGCCAATAATGTATCCCAGGTAACTAAATTTACAAAGCGATGACACCTAGGGTACCCTATGCCTAGTTAGGCCCACGCGACACGCCAGACTTCTTTGGGCAGCGGAAGTTCCTGACAAGTGTTTAGCCCTTAAAATATACCTTAGAAACTCTTTTCTCACTCTTTATCAAACCTTTACTACGTATGCACCATTTTTGTGCTAAAACTTCGCCTAGTTTCGATTATTTGGCTTCCTAAATTCGCATCTCTAGGCCAAGGTAATGGCCAGGAAGCGGGCCCCGAAAAAAACCGACTAATCAGTCTTTCTGATCCAATGTTTCCCGCAATAATCTCGATAACCAGGAGTTTAAAGCTTGTTCTTGTTAATTAACAAACGTCACTCATCTTCCCATTAATTTAGCGCAAACTTTATAAAGCTAATCACATTACAGACAGACAGACAGACAAGTCATAAACTGCTTTTAGTCACGTCTCGTTAATCAAAATGTTTCAAATAAAAATAGCAGTTCTTCGTGATATCGATATTCTGTGCTACTCGGCAATTCCTGCCCGAGCAGCCGTTGAAGTTACGTCGTGAAATTCAGCTTCATTGTGTAGGCAGGCACTTCGAGAAAAGAAAGCACAAGGAAATATAAGAGTTCGGATATTGGCTATAGTACTATCTTCGGGTATAAAACACGAGTGTAAGTGGTCTGTTAGCACAGGAATGCACGAATGTTCCAAAAATCTGAGAGCCACCTCACAATTCCAAGTGCCAGATCTGTGACATGAAGAAAGTCGCATGCTGAGGACCATCAAACATGAGGCGCTACCGTAAACAATTACTCGCCCGGGTATTGAACCCTGTGTTAACATATACCGAGGACCCTAAGCCTCGGAGCGCAGAAGTCAGCGATCGTAGTTGAAAGAACAGATAAACACCAATACTTAGCATCTGATGCGAACAGAAGAGGTAGTAATGACGAGGTAACAGCAAAGGTAAAGTTCACCCTAAAATCTGCCAGGATGACCCAGAGGTGGAGTAAAGGTATAGTTCTACTCTTTCTTTAACCTCGGAACTAGACGGGGTGAGTGGTCAAACCCAAGCCTAGGCCGCTTCACCCCCTGGAATAAGCCGGTACCCACTGTATAGGAGGCTGGGTGGGCCCCAGGGCCGGTGTGGACGAATGCGGAAAATCTCGTCCTCACCGCGATTTAATCCCCGGAACGTCCAGCCCGTAGCGAGTCGCTACACAGGCCGCGCTGTCCCAGCTCAATAACTACGACGGGGAAGACATATCTTGCGAGACCTAAGAATAGATGAGATCATTTCAAAGTGGTTGTTAAACACAGTGCAAGTGTGAACTGGGCTGAAGTGGCTCAGATCGGGGTCGACGGTCGGCTAATCTGAGTGCGGTGTAACTGACTTACTTGTTTGGGAGATGGGGCATCAGAATATTCGATTGTCCTCAGAAAAAAATCGGAACTGGACGTACTGCAGGAAATATTGCAGCAGTTGCAATAATTGTTAGGAATTGATTCCGCCTGCGATGTGTTTTGAATGCGGGAAAACGGGAGAAAAAATGGCGGGTAAGGGAATAGGGAAAGTACTAAGGGATGGAACAGTGAAGGGGAAAAAAACTGAAAGAAGAAATCAGTATCAATGAACGGGAGAGAGAAATAAAAAGAAGCAATGAACTATAGTGCAACAATGAGGCGAGTTCGCTTTGCCATTGTTGCTGTGGAAAAGCAAAAAGTATTTCATATTCTGAGTGTGCGTCTATCCTTGCCTTAGTTGTCCGGCTTGCAAATCGCATCTTTTCTGCGCACACATTCTACTCTCATCTGTGCCCTGTTTCGCTGTACCTATTTTTCACATTATCTCATAAACAATACGATTTTCGGAAACAATTTTTATTCAAAATGAAATATGTTCCGATTTTCTTTAGCACTTTTGTCTGTAACATTTCTCATTCTAAGTAGAAATGAGCGAGATATGATAAAAAATGCACATATAGATCTTCGCGTACGGTACCCGTTGTTTATGTTAGGTTTTAGTAACACTTTAATTTTTCCTACAGATTTTCGTGAAATCCTCATACATCAAATGTCATGAAAATCCGTCAAGTGAGAGCCGAGTTGTTCCACGCGGACAGGCAGACGGACGGACAGATATTACGAAGCTAATAGCCGCGTTTCGCAACAAAAAGAGAAAGAATAAAGGTCAGACTGAGACAACCGGTAATACAAAAACTGCACTCCTAGGCAGGCCCGTCGTGATAACGTCATTGGGACAGAGCCAAACCGTTGGGCAATAAAAACCCGGTACCATTTCAAAATCATATCGGCCATGCTGTACGGGTCCACTTTACTGCACACACCCACTCGAGTGTCTGCGGTTTTATTAGATTCTATCCAGACTGAAGTCACCTCCCTGGTCAAATGTTCGAAATTGATGACGAAGAAAAAGGGAGACCTTCTTATCCTCCTTCTCCTCCTCCTGCTTCTTCATCTTCTTCTTATTATTCTCCTTCTCCTTCTCCTCCTCCTCCTTCTTCTCCTCCTCCTTCTTCTTCTTCTTCTTCTTCCACTTCTTCGCAAAACATCTATTTTCCTCCGAATCAGTGGACGAAAATTTCCAGTCTCATACATTAAATGGTTACCGTCTGAAGAGGGTCCAAGGTGCAAAGATCCGAGCGCTTTTCAATTGTACGTTATACGTACATTTCCTACCCTTGTTTATCGTTGCTTTATTGTTTTTTCCTTATCTTTGGTCCGAATTCGTTCCTGTTATAGCAGACGGTGTAACAAACACAAGCATTGGGTTTTGGATTATCCTATAGCCGAAAGGTTACGCCCGTCAATAAGCAGCCATTTGTCGTGACGTCAATGAGGCCGACTCGAGCGATCAAACCCACTTAAAACGTCTCAGATCCCGTGAAGTAACAGACTGCGTGTATTTTTAAGACAATCAGCAGGAATCAGCATCTTACCGGCTCGTCAGTACCTATACGTGGCTTGTATTGCTGCCTTGCACTATGTACAATAGCTAGGTGCCGACGGCCAGTTCACACAAGCCACCACCATACCCTGTTCCTGTGTTGGTGTATGTACGTACAGACCTAGAATTCAACTTAATCACAGTTTGATGGAGTCTGAAAACAGGGTGCTTGAACACAAGGAAGACTAAATAGCAGAAGGACGTAAAACGGTATAATGGTACTTTATACCATTCTTTTCATCTTTCTTTTTCCTTCCTTTCTTTCTTAGTCTAGCTACTCATTATTGATGTAGAGGGTTATTCTTGGGCCTGATCACACTCAATGACACATACACGCAGCAGGACTCCTCTGGAAGAGGGATCGGCCTGTCGTAGACAACACACAACATTCACAAGAGCAGGCATCCATGTCCCTGGCGGGATTCTAACACGCAATCCCAGCAAGCGAGGGCCCACAGTCCCACGCGCGGCCACCGAAATCGGTCTTTGTACAGTACCATTCACTAAACATTATTAATGTGCGCAAAAGGGCAAAAAGAAGAAAAATAAGAAGTAAAAGAGGACGAGGAAGAAGAATAGTAGGTTGGTGTAGTGATAGGCATTGCATGGGCCACAGTATTTACTGCTCTCTATGTTCGCAGGGGACCGCGGTGACACAGTGGTTAAGGTGCTGCGCTACAAATCGGAAGGTCGCTGGTTCGATTCCAGATTGTGTCATTGGAATTTTTCATTGACATAATTCTTCCGATCCCACTATGGTCCTGGGGTCGACTCAGTCTCTAACATAAAAGAGTACCAGGAGTATTTCCTGGGGGTAAAGGCGGCCGGTGCGTAGGGCTGACAACCTTACCACCATTCTGGGCCATTGTCACGTAATCTGGGAACCTCAACTTCCTGGAACCCTCTGGGCACCTCGGGCCTGTAATGGGACTGATTTACCTATGTTCCCAGGTTGTGAATGCTACAGGCATAACTGAAAAACCTGTAAGAGCAAAAATTCTGTGTCATTTAATACGCATAAATAACAAGTGTCTTCAAAATCGATAATTTTCTGTAATGTTCAGAATTTCTGTTTCAAGTCAGTAGTTCCCCCAGACGAGATCACTCGGGCCCACTCTCTTAAAATGCTTACATTAACGAAATTCCGTCAACTGTAAATGACAATGATGCAGAAGAAACAATATATACGCAACATGGCAGAATACATGAGAGGAACACGTAGCAAGTTCATACTTCAGCGAAAACATTGCGTCTTCAGTACAAGGACTAACAGGTTATGCTGTTTATGGAATACCAGTATTTGCTGCTTATGCTGATGATCACACGCGAAGACAATTGTTAAAGTTAAATACTTTGAAAAAAGTGGTTACCACAGTGCTTCAAAGGGTATTACTTTTAGAATTTAAAAAAATTGCGAAAGTCTCCACATTGCTGGTCTACAAACAGACCCGCTTCTCTTTGCGAGGATGGAACTCAGGATAATGCACATTGGCGGATTGACGTCCTGGCCGTGTTGAAGTGCCGCGTACTGCAAGCAGTCAGTCGAACGGAACAGCCAACTTCGGGTCACGGCGCTTCGTGAGGGAAGGAAATGGCATCCTATAATCTGGACGTTTGCGTAAAAATTCCAAATCCGTGCGTTACGATTGTGCGTGCAGCAATTTCCTCTACTTCCACTTATTTCTGATACAAACCCAGATGGCCAGCACGTGTCACCGCGGGGCACACGCTTCTTACTCTTTCCTTCCTTCAATTTCTTAAACTGTGCCCCGTATCGACCGCCTCTGTGGTCTAGTGGTCAGAGTTTCTGCCTACAGATACAGAGGTCCCGGGTTCGATCCCCGGCGCTACCAGATTTTCTGAGTAGTAGTGGGTCTGGAACGGGGTCCACTCAGCCT
>Ga0131853_10002633_pt1 | contig 32053 bp, 24 predicted proteins | sample TergutLab28metaG_FD_92764 | JGI IMG/M metagenome (GOLD analysis project Ga0131853, IMG submission 92764) | Labiotermes labralis P1 segment gut microbial communities from Petit-Saut dam, French Guiana - Lab288 P1 (version 2) (version 2) | ecosystem: Host-associated > Arthropoda: Insects >... | reverse complement strand
CAGCGTGTCTAACACAGGATACCAACCATCACTTAACACTACAAACAATCACAATACAAACACCTTATTTTGACTTATCTTTTGCAGTGCTGAAAACCATATGCAGTAGTGTACAGCATTGCACTCCTGAAGATGGGCACAATGGTGCCTGAAACATGTTGAGTCATTGGTTTATCAATAAATCATAATTGTTGCATCAAGTTGGTCTAACAAATCATTTCATTATTTCTGTCTGTCCATACCAAACAATTCGGCACCCACTGGATTTTTGATATGTGAGAATTTTTTGAAAATCTGTCAAGAACATTCAAGTTTGATTAAAATCTGACAAGTATAATGGATGCTGTATGTGAACACATGTACATTTGTTATAATATCTGGTTAAATTCTTCTTAGAATGATAAATGTTTCAGACAAATATTGTAGAAAGAATCAAAACACGCAGTTTATGTTCAATAACTTCTTGTGAAACTTGTGCTGTTTATGAGATAATGTGGACAAATATAGTACAAGAATACAGGCTACAGATGATAATATGATACGGGTCCATGCGTTGTGTGTGCTAGATAACTAAGGCTACATACACACTCAGAATATGTAATATTTACTGCTTTCCCACAGCAACAGTGGTTCTGTGAACATGCCTTAATGTTACATTCATACATACACTGCCTGTCTTGTGTAATGTCATCAAATGTCAGCAACAGAATTGAATATGAGTATTAATTCAAAATCACATACATTATAAGAGTCAGATTTAAAAACTAATTGTAACAGAGTCATATTGTCCTCTTTACCAGCCCCTACACTCATCTTTACTCTTTTCAAATATTTAGCATCAGTAACTGATACAACAAAAATCATCCTCAATTCTGAAATTTTTATTCAGTATGCGTATTTCATGGTCACCTAACTTCAGAGTTGTGGCTATAAAATATACATATTTCTGTATTCCCAAATGCTTAAATATAGAACATTGGTACTTCCCTTGTTTGTATGTCAGCATAAATGTATTTGTAGGTGGAAGTTAATAACTGTACTTCAGAACAACAAAACAATGCACATGAAGCCTCAGACTTAGAAGTTGAGAGAATTGTGGCATTAACTGTAGTCTGAAATTGAATCGGAGTTATAGTTGCAGTTGGACACAGATATATATTACAGTAACTCTTTATTTTTTTTAAATTGTTTTGTAGGCCTAAGTGGAAAATTCAAAATTTTTATTTTTTGTTGTGCTGTGTTTCTCACACATTCACTGCTTTCCTGCAACTGTCATTCCATTGTGTTGATTGGTTTTTCTGTCCCTTAAGAAAGGATGAATGGATGTTGCATTGTTATTGATATGATGATGTGACAAGTGCACGTTGTCACAACACAGATCAGTTTGATACCTATATGATTAAGAAAGGGTCCTTTTTCACTGAGAGAGAGAAGTGTATTGCAGAGTTCCAGATGTAAGGTTTTAGTTCTCAAGAAAACTGGTATCTCTTCATATATTTGGTTCAGTGACATGAAATTTATATCTGTAAAATATTTGATGAGGGTTTATTTTATGGGTGTCATAGCAATTAACATTTGTAGTGGTAAACTAAAGTACTGTACAAGTGTAAGGTTCACTGATTTTCATCGTATTCACTGTATACCACTATAATTTAGGTTTTTTCACTATAGAATAATAATTTACGCATGTAGAATAATAATTTTCAGAACCATAAACCAAACACAATAAAGTCCTATTAAAAAACCGACTAGATGACACTTGATATTTTATAGTACTTCTTATAGGCTCAACTTGTTTCGAGCATTACTATGCCCATCATCAAGAACTCGCGACTGTGATGTTGATTACCACATTGGTTGTGTCGTTCTTGGTTTGCTGTATGTTGGAGGTAAGGTGCAGTTAGGCTGGAGTAGTGTCCAGGTTGCAGGCTGAAGCCTGCAACCTGGACACTACTCCAGCCTAACTGCACCTTACCTCCAGCATACAGCAAACAGCAAACCAAGTGGCATCTAGTTGGTTTTTTATTCTTCAGTTATCACAATGATGCACGGTCCAACAAACATCAGATTCGTATTATATACTATACATTCGTACACTGTGTAGTTATTTATGTTTGGTTCATATGTTATTTTTTGTAGGTTGGTGACTACATCCTAACACCTGAACTGTGTGTGGAGAGAAAGAGTGTGAGTGATTTGATTGGCTCACTAAACTCTGGCCGACTCTATAATCAGGCCCTTGCCATGACAAGGCACTACAGTAAACCCATGCTGCTTATTGAATTTGATCAGAACAAACCTTTTGCGCTGCAGGTATGGTGTATCGTCTGTTTCTGCATAAGTGAATTAACTTTATTATTCTCACTCCATAAATACAATTCTGGTGGTAAGGGGATATGACTAGCAATTATGTCTGCTGAAATTGTTTGGTGTAAGTACTTATTTTTCATTATAATTGACAATATGAATGTAGCTCCCGAGAAGGTTCATATTGTGTGAACATATGTTGTCTTGCATGGTTATTTATATATCATTATGTTTCGGATTTCCAAACGTGTATTATGTTCATTTACAGCATGTTTAATTTAATACTCCAGTACATTCATATGAACCCTGCAGCTTATTCTGGACACTGTGTTGCAGGGAACATATTATGTTAGCAATGATGTAACTTCCAGTGATGTTCAATCTAAGCTCCAACTCTTGACACTGCACTTCCCAAAATTGAAGCTTGTCTGGTCACCAAGTCCCTATGCCACTGCTCAGCTGTTTGAAGAACTCAAGGTAATACATAACCATAAAACAAGTGCCATACTGACTGATATATAAAATTAGTTCTCCGTAATTTTGCACCTGAAAAAGGAGGGGCCACTGTATAATTTTTTTTGGGGGGGGGGGGAAGAAGAAGGGGAGGAATAATAATAATAATAAAATAAAACAAAGCGGTATGGTGGTATCTAATAGTGGCTGTACTAATTTTTTTTGGTAAAAACACAAGAATAAAACAAATCTTGTATTAAATTTTGTAATAATGGAAGGGGAAACAAGAATACACTTGATAGTTTAAAATACATTGTAGATTTTTTTTGGAACTTCAAAACTATAGTCCCCATCACTTCTCATGTCCTGGTACAGGCACATTTCTTCTAGTAAGAACAAGGACTATTAATCTGTAGTATACATGGCACTGCAACTGTCTTTAGTTAAGTCTTCCTGACAGTCATATGTGTTGATGATGCAGTTCATATACATTTATTTTTGACAGTTTCTACTTCATATTGACGGGTTGATATGTTGAATGACATGGCCACATGTTACAGTTATACCCAAAGTTTTTACTTTTGGAGCTCCTTTTCCTGCTGCAATTCAGCCATGAGGGCAGATGTCAGAAGCAGGCAACTGGTGATCATTCATTGACTCATTGACTGATAGAAGGGGCACATCGTACAATCCTTATATCTTGACCTTCATAAAATTAAGTCCTAGGCAATGAAATCTAAATCCAATAAAATCACACACTTTCATACACTGTTGTATATTTTCTGGGGAATAACTACCAAAAACTACATCATCTTCAGGTGATATTATCCAGTGCAGTAGTTCAGTCTGGTTTGTTAACCGTATCCTGTTTAGGCATAATTGTTTCATAGTTTTGGATAAAGGTTCCCGAAGAAAGCCCTTTGCATATATTGTTCTTCAGGTATTGACTTCGTTATTTTTGCTGATGTGTGTTCATCCAGTCCTTGATTGCCCACATTAGCAACTGCCTTCATGATGCAGCAAGCTGTTTCAGGTCCAGCTGTTGGATGTCCAGATCCACCTCTCACCAACCTCTTTCTCTTTAATTCCTTACGTTCCGATGCTTGTATTGTGCAGTATTGTGCTAGCTGGTTTCATTAGGGATTGGGGACAGTCCATCACCAGTTTGGAATTGGTCTGGTAACTGTCAGGTGCTGTAATTGCAGCTTTACTGGCTTATAGAATGCACATATTTTTATTCTTATATCCATTATCTGTGGTCTCCATAGCATATACCTTAAAGTCAAATAATTCAGCCTGGAATACCATGGTGTACTGCCCAGGGCTGAAATGAAGTGCCATTTGTTGCCATATTCACACACCCTAGCCCAATGCTGTCATTTCTGTTTGAGTGCCGTGTAAACTAATCAGTCTTCATTTCCATTAGGCTGAAACCCACATCTGACAGCCAATTAGACAGAAAATGATTTGTTGTGTACATGTCTTTCTATAATTTTGTCACCTGCAGCTGGTGGGATGGGTTCTTTCTTCATATCCCAAGACATAAGCATAACACATCTATTAACCCAGACATGACACACACACACACACACACACATATACAGCTAAGAAGATCATAAATGAACTTTGTGGTCATAGTAAAAGATTGCTATTTGCTAGTCTCATCTTGAAAGCCCAGTTTTGATTTAGGAAACTAGATTAAAAATTGCTTTTCATGGATGGAACTGCAACGCATTAGAATGGGTGAAAAGTGGTGCAGAACAGGGAACCATGCTGGTATGTGAAAATATTTTATCACTGCAGTAAATATATTACATTATATAGTTTTTATTATGTAAACCAATTTTTATTATATAAACCAGTTTTTAAGTTTTTCTTTCTGTCCTTCCATTGATCCCATTTTTCACATTGTTGTGAATTTAGTATACATCTTGCATACATAACTATTATGAAAGAAATGATCCTAAGTTACCCACTGAATATTATACTCATCTACATACATTTTTGTCAACATTTTAATCAAGCAAGGACGAGAAGAACCAGACCCAGCTGAAGCATCAGCTGTGGGAATGGAAATCAGTTCAGAACAACAGGACCCAGACATGCTGGAGAAGTGGAACACTGCTATACATGATCTAGTGACCAAGTTACCAGGAGTGACAACAAAGAATCAGCACTCACTGCTGATCAAGGGACAGTCTCTTGATCATCTGATTTCTCTTTCCAAGGTAATTAACACAAGTCAGGCAATGCATGTATGACATAACAATGAGGTGCCTTCATGTAATCATTTTTGCCATGGAGAAGCTGTATGTATTACATAATCTTGAGTGTGTGTGTTTGTAGCCTATATTGTCATTTGTGGACTCTCTGGCTCCACCACATGTTTTCGCATCATCTCATAAACAGCACAATTTTTGGAAATAGTTATAGATCATAAAATGTGTGTATTGATTTTCTCTGCAAATTCTCTCAGAAACATTTTTCATTCTAAGAAGAATTGAGTGATTGTTATCATAAATGTACATAGTTCTGCATGTAAAGTACCCATTATTCTTGTCAGATTTGATAGAAACTTGAATATTCTGAATAGATTTTTGAAAAATACTCAATTATCAAATTTCATGAAAATTTGTCCAGTGTGAGCTGAGATGTTCCATGCAGACAGAAAGTTGGATGAATAGACAAACATGAAGTTAGTAGTCACATTTCACAGTTTTGTGAATGACTGCTGTTCACAGTATTATACAGTGGTTATCCTGGTATTGTAAGGTGAAATTTATGCCATGGTGGACTACTGTACACAATAGTATAGTTGTCCCAATATGGACGGTTGATGTTCACATAACATTGGACTCTACTGTGTACAGAAGTCAACCAAAGTGTAAACATAAACTAAAAATACCAGGATAACTCCCTTCAAATGAAGATGACTAAATTGATATAGATGTTTGTCTGCAACAAGAGATATAATATTGTTAAGAGATGCAAAACATTTACAATTGATTTATGCTGTAAACATTTTTAACAATTTTAATTGATAATATTGCATTATAACACTACTTGTGCACATCTTCGATAGAATTTGCTGTATCACTTTGATTACAACCTCCCTGATGATGGCCTTGTAGAGGCTGGAACATGTAGGAGTGACATCATAAATGACAAATGATTATGTATGATAGATTGTGCAGATTGTTGGATTAAATACTGTGTACTGTAATAGAATGTTGATACGGTATGGTTATGATGTTCTAAATTTGTGTAATTTGACTGTACTGAGTGACTTCATTTTGCACATAGGATGAGCTGATGAAGATTATGAATAATAGTGGTGAAGCACAAGACCTGTTTGATGGACTGCATAAATCATATCACCCTGTGGAGGAATCTGTCACAGGCTACAAGGGTCCTGGAAAAGGACGGGGCAAAAGTCGAGGTCCTGTCAAGAAACGCAAAGTATAAACTGTTTCCAGGTTGTTTTGTGCAGTTTGTAAAGCAAACCTGTGGCCATTTGATAATTTCCTACTCTTCGCAACGAGAATTTAAGTTTTTTTTTTTTTTTATGAAAACAAAAAAAGAGACTGTTTATTGAATATACAAAGTTGTACAACCTGGTACGCTTATGAAATGTATGTGTATACTCTGTATTGTTAGATATATGGATTCTTATCTGCTCATTTATTGTATTTGAAAAACCCATACCTTCAGTCTGGTTGACATGTTAGGGCAGTACTCTGGGCTAGTCCAAGGACTTGATCCAGTAGTGTGCCACCCATCTCTCATATGTGTAATAATGAACAGTGCAGGAACTGCGAGAGATCAGTCCCTAAAATTTCCTTCACTGCTAGGCTCAATGCATGGGGTTCAGGGACAGAAAGATAGTAACTGTGAATACCTTAATTTGAAAAACATAGAATATATTACAAAAAAGTGTTACACTAGTTAGAGAAGGAGAAGGTTGCCTATAGCCCTAGTCTGACTATTCCCTAAGTCCAGACTTCATCACTGAGCTTGGTCAACTCAAAAATAAACGATCCTACCTTGGCGGTGCAAAATGAAGGTGAATATTATGAGCACAGTGACAGGCCTCATGGCTGTGAGGTTCCTACTGTTCCAAGATAATAACGCATTTGGCTGTCTTTGATGCTCTGTACCCTGATTTTTTATACCATGATTGTTTTGTTTTTCTGCTCTACTCCGTCACATTTCGTTGTTTCCCAGTGAAACAATAACTACTCTTGCAAAAGTAAGCAATACTGTTCGTTTGTTTTGAACTCTGTCTATATGTACAGTCTTCCAGGTATCATGCCATCAACAAGTACCTCGCATATAAGTTACTTCATAGTAGTTGATTGATTGATTTGCATTTGGGTTCGGGGCCTCTCAGCCCCGATGCACCTAGGCCTTAATTAAGAAGGGCCCTTTGTGCCCCATATCGAATCATGGGAGCTCCGCAGCCTTGCTGTAGCTCCAGATGGCCCCCAAGCCTAAAACTCCTAATATCCTCGGGCTCCAAAAAGAAGGAGCCCAGGTACACATGCCTGAGTGAGGCCACAGCATCGCACTCACATAAAATGTGAGCCAAGGTTTCCTCTCCCACCCCGCACTTTCTACACAGAGGGCTGTCAAGCAGCCCTAGTAGGTGGAGATGTCTCCTCAGGGTGTTATGACCTGTGAGAAGGCCAGTCACGGCCCTGGATTGAGTCCTGTTAAAGGTCTTAAATTTTGCCCTGGTGCCCAGACTAGGTCCCGAGATAAACTTGTGAGCCTGCCTTTGGGTATCACCAAGACCTCGCCATTGGGCCTCGTGCTGGTTAACCAGCCAGCAACTGAGCCTTATTTGTAAATCTCACCTAGAGACCCCCAGGGCCGGTACTTCATGGTAGTTACATTTCAACAAACATTGTCTACTTTGTGACATAAGTGTAGAATTCCATAGCGTAAGAATTCTCACATCATTCATCCTATGTTAAGAGCTTGATTTTGAAAGTAATTTCAAAATCTTATAACTGACGTTCTCAAAATTTCACTACATTACACATAATATTCCAAGGTGGTGACCTGGAAGTTACCAGGCCCTCACAACACAACCCCAGGAGAACCAATTGGGAATCCCATCGAGAAGACCTAATGATGAATCTAGGTGTTGTACCGAAAGTTTTATACTTGGTGCAGGATGCAGAGTTGACTGTTGACACGTTGCAACAGGCCATCCTCTCATCCAGTCACCAAAACTGTCCAGCCAGGGTGGCTCACTTGCCAAGGATGGTTACTTGGTGAAACAAATAGTTGAGCTGCCTTAAAGCTTCAACTAGATGGCTTTTTAATCAGGCTAAAAGGACAGGTGACTGGGAATCATATAAGATGGCCCTTATCTGTTATAACAAAGACATTAGAAAGGCCAATCGGTCCTCTTGGAGGGACTACTGTTGGGGGGTCAAGGATGTACCTGAGAGGTCCAGGCGCATGAGGATTATGTCCACTCAGCCAACAGGGTGTAATCTATGAAACTCATGGCTGACATGCACAGTCTGGAGAAGAGACCCTGACAGAACTATAGAGAGCACATTTTGCATGGTCTTCTGTAGAAGAAAGGACTTTGGAAGGACACGGGCAGCCAAACCTGAGACCAAAGGCTGCTCACAGGGAGGACTGGTTACTGTCTAGAAAGGTCATTAATCAGTCTAAAATAAGATGGGCAATAAGTACAGTCAAACTATTTCAGTCACCAGGGACTGATGGTATTGTACCTGCACTCTTGCAACAAGGAGTCGATCTCTTAATGACTCACCTGTGCCATATCTTAGAGCCTGTCTAGCAAGAGGGTATATACCCAAAGCTTGGAGGCAGGTCAAGGTGATGTTTATCCCTAAACCCAGGAAGGCTAACTACACTGAGTCTAAGGCATATCATCATATTAGTCTGTCATCCTTCATGCTGAAAACGTTGGAAAATTGGTGGACAGGCCTATCATATATATTGAGGAAGCAGTGAATAACATGGAAGTTACACTTGGAGCTGTCCTAGATATAAAGAAGCTTTTGATAGCACTTCATTTGACATAACAAAGGATGCCAAACAGACAGACCTGGAGACACGATCTGTTGGTGGATTGGCTTTGTGCTGGTTGGCAGGAAAATTACAGAAATTACAGCCACGATTATAGGAGAAAGTCTGGAGGAGTGTGTAGCTAACGGGCATTTTATCACCTCTGCTGTGGAGCCTCGTTGTGAATTAACTCATAGGACTTAATGAGAATGGCCATTATAAACCGGGATATACAGATGACATTGCTATCCTCATCTGCGGAAAATTCCCCAAACACTGTCTCAGAGTCTCTCTAGGAGGCTTTGAGTATGGTATAGCAGTGCTGTGGTAGGACTCAGCTGTCTATAAATCCACAAAAGATGGTAATAGCACCATTCACCCAGAAGAGAGATTTAAGGGGCCTGAAGGAACCACCCCTCTCTGCATACACATTACTGATGACTGAGGTCAAATGCCTTGGGCTCATTCTGGACAAGGGACTGATGTGGAAGGCACAGCTGAAGAATGTAATGAATAAGGCCTACAGACCTTTTGGACCTGTAAGGGCACATTTGGTAAAACCTGGGGCTAGATGATCTGTGTCCTGGGGTGTGAAACCCAGGGTGGTGCATTGGATCTACACCATGGTGATCAGACCCATGTTGACCTACAATTCAAAGGAGGTTTGGTGGCCAAGGGTCAGGCACAATCTCAGCAGGACAGAACTCAGTAAGGTACAGAGATTAGCCTGACTATAACAGGGGTGATGAATATGACCCCAACAGCTGCACTGGAGGTCCTTTAGGACTTCCTCCTCTTCAAGTAATGATTGAGATGGAGGCCCAGGTGGGGATCTAAAGATTAACATGTATCCAAAAGTGGTGAACTAGATACACCAACTTCGGTCACACCAAAAAATCTTGGGATATGAAGCAAGAACCCATCCTACAGACGGGGTCTGACGGATGCTTCTGAGATAGGTACACCACAAGCCATTCACAGTCAAGTGCCCTGACAATGGGTTCAACCCAGACAATAAAAGGGCCTGGACCAGTACACAGATGGGTACAAGACCAATTAAGGCACCGGTGCTGAGCGTATAGATGCTGCTCATGAAGGTAGCACAGTCTTGGGCTCCACACCACGGTACTCCTGGCTGAAATATATGCCATTAAGGCGGTTAGTAAACAGTCCCAAGTGTGATAGATGCAAGCAGACATCTGAAATGGCCTCACAAGTTCTTTTTTAGTGTGAGGCTTTGGCCACATTAATATTCAGGCATCTGGGTTGACATTTTATGAAACCAGGTGACTATAGACATCTCTGTCAGCAAGATACTGCACTTTGCTCAAGGTGCAGACTACTGAATGAACTCAAGGGCTGCACAAAAGTTTGATCACAGTCAAAGTGCATGGGTCACTCGGTGCCCACCCTTATGTATTCTATTCAATTCTTCTAGCCCTGTAAAGCATCCAAGTATCACTCTGCACATTTTTTTGTGTGTACACAATTTTAACTACCAATGCACATAAAGATTTATGTCTGTTTGTGTGCACATCACAAGTGTAACTCACAAAATGTTTGCCAAAGGGAAACATTTTGTCCATGAGCATTATGTATTTTAAGATTATTAACTTTGCAGTAAGAGGAAATGCTTTTAAGCTGTTCCAGTTACAGTCCGTGCAATAGTTTTGCTATATGTATATTTCATAATATTACTTATGTATATTGCAGTCTGGTTCCAGACATATGAAAAGTAATATTATGGGCAAAAAGAAAGTATGACTAAGCTTCTGTTTCTTTACATTACTGGAGAAACACAAGCACATTTTATAATGATATCTAGCTTGCACCATAACTACACATTCATCACATTAATTACCATAATGACAGTACCTGGGAGAGAGAGAGAGAGAGAGAAAAAAAACAGAGAATCCAACTGAAGTCTCAGGTCTGGGGGGATATAACTCTCCATCATTTGGCAGTAGTTTCTGATATTTTGAAGGATCATCAGTGTCAGCAGTCCTATGCAACTTTTTGTACTGTAGAGTAGTAATATGTAACAAGCAATAAAATGATGACCAGGTGTTGATACAGTCCTTAATAATTGTGCATACAGAACAATAACACACATACAAGGTCTAAGACTCTTCCAGCATGTTGCTGTAGACTTAAGTGTTCTGGCATGTGATGCTGTGTTGTTGGACAAATGGCTCCTGTTTCAAATGACAATGGTGCATTTATCTTAAGGGTCAAGCAGTTGGCACCATGATTCTTCAGAATGTAAAAAACTAGGCATAATCGAATACTAGAACGTAGTCGAAATCACTGCGGCACACATTATTACTCGAGTATAATACTATCATGCCTTGTATTAAGACGTCTCCTTCTGCTTATTTTCGGGTGGACACTGTCTGACTACCCTCAAGCTGGTGGCAGCTAACTCCTCCATAGAGTTCATACCAGCTGTTATATCGCATAATACAAGTACCTACCACAGCAAACCCGCGGGTTGCAAGTGGTGAATACACGTGCATGGATCAAAGTGCACGTGTGCCTACAAAGTACTAACCTCTCGGTGTATCGCCGGTCGATCACGGATTACCAGTGCTGCAAACACAAACACGCACACACACTTATTCACACTTTGGTGCGGGACACATGCGACTATAGATGGCAGGAGAGATATGCTTCCGTCTCTCTAAACCATGCTTCCGTCCAACTGCACTTTACTTGGAACTGGCGTGTGCTAGTGATACGTGTAAACATGGCTCCAAACGCGAAGCAAGGCAAATCACTCCAGAAAAGAAACGCACTGAAAGAAGTGAAGATGTATTACGAGAAGTTCTTTACAAGACAGTTTGTGTATTCACTGGTGTTTGATCCAAGCAGTACGATGTTTGTGGCATGTTGTCTTCTATTGGCAGAAATTGTAGTCAACATTTTAGTCATCCAGAATGTGAAATATACAGAGATTGATTGGTTGGCGTACATGCAAGAAGTAAAGGGTGTTTTGAATGGAACATTCGACTACACACTTTTGAAGGGTGACACTGGACCACTCGTTTATCCAGCAGGTTTTGTTTATATTTATATCGCTCTGTATTACGCCACAGATCATGGACAGAATATTAGATTGGCTCAATATATATTTGCCTTTTTGTACATTAGCCTTCTGTGTTTGGTGTTTAGAATTTACGTGAAGAGCAAGAAAGTGCCTCCGTATGTTTTGGTTCTAACTGCTTGTTGTTCATATCGTATCCATTCAATATTTGTTCTACGACTATTCAATGACCCGGTGGCTATGTTACTATTTTATGCTGCTGTGAATCTTTTCCTAGATTCCAAATGGAGCCTGGCAAGTCTGTTATACAGCATCGCAGTATCAGTGAAAATGAATATTCTCCTCTTTGCACCAGCCATTCTGTTGTTGTATTTAACTTGTCTTGGCCTTAAGGGTACATTGATACAGTTGGCAATATGTGCATCTGTTCAAATACTGCTTGGAATACCATTCATTCTTGCCAATCCTGTAGCGTACATTCGTGGTGCATTTGATTTTGGGCGTGTGTTTTTGTATGAGTGGACAGTGAATTGGAGGTTTTTGCCAGAGGACATTTTTACAAACTCATTCTTCCATGTGTGCCTGCTTGCTTTACACATAACCTTGCTGTTGTTCTTCTACAGTTCTGCGTTGATCTCCCTACGTAGTTTTTCCACATTTATTAGTATTGAGAAGAAGGTTAGGAGACAGCTTTCATATCATGCAGAAACAGTGAATATGGACACAGCATCACAGTTATTTTTGCTGCCACTTTTCACTGCCAACTTCATTGGTGTAACCTGCAGTAGATCCCTCCATTACCAGTTCTATGTCTGGTACTTCCACAGCCTCCCATACCTTCTCTGGTCCACTCACTTTACCAGTGTCAGCAGGCTATGCATCCTTGGTATTATTGAATTGTGCTGGAACACTTTTCCATCCACGTACCTGAGCAGTATCACTTTGCACTTGTGTCACATAATAATACTAGTTGGTCTTGCAAGGAACAGGCCAAGTTTGAAATTGAAGTAACATGTGGTTGGTATGGTTAGTAGTGTAGAAAGGTGTTAATTCCCCACAACACATGACTGTTTTTAAATGGTGTGATGTGATGAAAGACAGCACTGAATACTAAAAATTTACTTTAGCAGTACCAGGATGTGCAGAGTTCTGCTGCTTACTGCATTTTAATCCATAATCCATAGATTTGCTATTCGGAAGCCACTTGAGTGATTAATGACCATGTACATGTACAAGAAGTGACTTTATATTGGAACAAGTGCTGTGAATATATGTACCAGGAACAGTGTTCATGAGTGATACTGTGCATCAACCTTCATCCAGTTGGAGTGAAATAAAAAGACTTGTTAAAAATGTTTGTGATTTGTTGCCCCCTGTAGTGTGTGTTATTGCCATACACCATGGCAGGGTTCTATACATTTGCAAAGTAATGTGGAGAATTCTTTCCAAGTTCAAGGCACGTGACATGAAGCAAGGTTCATTTTTAACACTCAACGAGATTTAGGCACCACCATACAAAATTAACATACCTAGGTGATATACTACTGTGCACCCCTGCATGAAGACCAGTCTAGAAATTAGAAAGTCAGTCCTTTCATTTAGTACCAAGAAACATGGGAAGGCAGATGATTGTTCTCTTCAGTCATTAGTATTTGACGTGTGGGAAAGTTAAAACATTTTGTAATATTCACAAACTTTGACTTGTAACTGGAGAAAACTGAAAATCTAAATTTAAATGGAGCATAGTGAAAAGATGTTGAAACAGAATTTCTGTCATACATACTCTGTTGACTCAAAGGTGACCCTACGTATAAACCAAGTTCACTGCCTTCAGTTTTCATGAAGGTATACATGCAGAATATGTCTAAATTTGGGTAACTTTGTTAGGTGAGCCTCTACCAGCCAGTTTTTATATCCTGTCATTTATTCTGATTCCCTGGATCCTTACAGGATTACAAAATCCATATTGACACGAAAATAGTCAAAACTGTATATAAAAGTAACAAAAATATTTGCTTCAGAAACAGTGTCAAGAAGTGACGTCAGTATGAAAGTGTACAACAATTTTAAATAGTAGGCCTAGTATGATTGAGGATTTCATTTCACTCATTCCAAAGATCCAAGGTCTGCAACAACCAACGGATATAGAACCATTCCTACATAGATATATAAACAATACGTAAGATAAAAAAAATCGGCGCATTTCCCTCACTGTAAATAACGTGAAAAAATTATGTGGAATTGAAGCCTGATTGTGTACCGAGCGATGGAGTTCATACTGACAGTTTAAATTGGCCAGCTTCTAGTGCACTCTCGTGGCGCCGAGCGTGTACTGTTTGGTCATTTGAATCTCGTGCATGCCTGGACGTGGAGTTACTCATCTATGACTTGGACGTGGGCATGCAATCTTTGCGATACACAGTTTACTCTGCTCCATGTTATACTCATTTGGTGCGTGGCTGCATGTTTTGAAGTTTGTAAGTGGCGTGGTTGTGTCTCATGTAGTGAATCGTGTTCAAGACGTTTTTGAAATCGGAAAAAAAAAGAAGCCGAGGAGACATTTTTCACACTGATGTTATAGTATGTGTAATTATGTCTCGTACACATTCACCAGCGCCAGCTCCAGATATTATTCACCCGGCACATTCCACTAAGAAGGTTGGTTATGTTTCACATATGCGGCAGTTTTATGGTTTTCAGCAATTGGTTTCTATGATTATAGGTTTCCCAGTGAAGTTTAGGATTGTCGGATACGCTCACTGGAGACAAGTGGAGCTGTCTATTGCAAGTAAAAAGTAGTTAATCTTATTGCCTAACTCCGTACATTTGTACGTGGCTTTGACAACAGATCTTGGTTACGCGTAGGAATTTCAGTGAAAGTAAGTTTTATTGTAATGTGTACTGCAGAATTTAACCTCCCTCGCAAATTGGACTTTCATCTATCATAAACTATTGTGTAAAAATTTGGTAAAGTAAGCGCATTTTTATTTAAATTTGAAATCGGGATTTCTGTCTGCCGTAAGTATTCCCTTTTCGTGATTGTCTTAGAACATGGAAAGAAATTGTTTTTAATCTTATGATGATGGATTGTTTTATCGGGCATGCGCTTTTATCCCTTGTGATACTTAAACTGTTTGCATTCTTTAGCAACCAACACCAACAGGTGCTCATTTTTCTGCAAGAGAAACCTACTTGCAAGTGGAAATTGTTACATTATGGAGAGGCATTTCTGTATTGCTGTGTTTTTGTGTGTGATGTAACAGAAACATGATGCAAGTGGGTTGACAGCATAGCTCTGACAGTAACTGAAGCTCCTAGTGCAGACTGACTTTCTGTCACTAATATGAAAGCTGACACTTGATAAATAACATGTTGATTTTATTATCTCTGGTAAGCTGCTGTTGTCATTTGATTTCCTGTCACCACAATAGAACCCCAGATTCTATGTTGGCTAATGTCACCTGAATTTGTGAGCCTTTCTATCAGGATGTTATGACATGCATGTGGAACAATTGTCATGATCCATTATCACACTAGTGAAGTACCAGAGTTTTGGCTTCTACACCTATCATTAGAATCCAGGTGTCTGGAAATATTTTAACTATTTGAAAAGTTTGTAATTAGGTTGCTCTATTTTATTTGTAATATCAAATGTGCATCTTTACACGTTTAAAGCTTTGTTGTATGTGTAATATAATAAAAACTGTGTTCTCTCTTCTTAAGTATTTATGCTGGTACTCTTTGAGGCCTGAATTGTTTAGCATGCTCACTTGTCTGATAATATTGTGTCATGGCATGCAGGGACAGTTTCTTTAAAAACACATTAAATTAGTATAGATATAACACTGTGTTTGAAATATTGAAATGAGGCCACTAATTTTATAATTGTAAGTCCCTTAAAAGAAATGGTTTCAATCCACATTGTCATTTTTGTCATCTGTTGCATCTGTTCCTGACTGGATTGATCTAGCTGAGGATAGGAACAGGTGGCAGGTACTTGTAAATGTGGTAATGAAACCTCAGGTTCAATAAAATGCAGAGAATTTCTTGACTAGCTGAGAACCAGTTAGCTTCTCAAGAAGGACTCTGCTCCGTAGAGTAAGTAAGTAAGTAAGTATTGCATTTGATCCTAATCTCCTTTAGTCTGAGGGACCAGTGATGTGAATAAAAGTGTTTGATGCCCCCAACCATACAAGTGATATATAAGGTGATTAGACAGTTTCACGATAATTACCGGTAAAACTCAGTGATATCTGTGGAGTATACATTTTATTAAATTGTGTGTTTGTAAGTCAACATCTTATTATTTGCCAAATTTTTGGAAGGTTTTTGCTTTGAAAAATGCTGATTTGTTTTCCAAAGTGTGTGAATGTTAAGCTTCAAGATGAAATTTTAGTTGCTGCAGCTTGTTTATTGTAAGAGTATCTGAGTAATTTTTTATAGTAAAATATCAAATTTTGTGTTTTTTTGCACTGTGCATTGTAATATAATTATACATTGTAAACCAACAAAATGCACCTTTACTAAACTAATATTTTGATCTATGATATCTTCTACGTGTTTCAAACAAGAGGGTTCATCTTCAGGAAGACGGTTGTACAAACAAGTATGGTATGTTATGTTCTACAAGACTGCTTATACTGCTGCATGTAGGACATAATATACCATACCTGTTTATACAACTGTCTTCCTGAAGATGAATCCTGAGGTTTGAAACATGTAGAAGACATTATACATTAAAATATTAGTTTAAGAAAGGTGCATTTTGTTGGTTTACATTGTATAAATTACAAAGTTTGCCACCTGTTATCAGTTTTTCACCATGAAACCAACAGGAAACTGAAAATTATAGAATGAAATAACTTATGGATTCATGTGTTCAGTGATTGCTTTTATCATTTAATAACCTAGAGTGAATGACTGACTAACAAACAAACTAACTAAACTACCAACCAAGCAACCATCAGATTTAGTGGAGCAGAGCCCTTGCTGAAAAACTATTCAAGAAATTTCTCACATTTTATGGAACGAGAAGTTCCAGTTCTGCGTTCACAATATCCAAAATGCCTGCGTTACAAAGGATCTGTCAACCATTTTGTAACTTATAAAGTTTTTGCAGTGAAGATCTGTGATCCTCTCATTCAACCACCAAACTAAGGGGCCACCCCATGTCAGCTGCCTGAGACTGCTTATTCAATATATTCACGGTTATCTTCCATATTTGGTGGACATCTGCTCCGTCTGTAGCCTGAGGATGTTCCATTCTATGATAACAGTGGCCCAGTTATCATAGTCTTGAATATACTAAATGGCAAAGAAGTTTGTGGGTTAGGCACAGATATGGATTGATGTTAAGCTGTAGCAAAAATGGAATTAATAAATGGGAATTCATAAATGGATAATTGAAATGTGGGAGTGTGTCTTGAAATGCAATTTTCATAGTGTTTTTAACATGCAATTTACTTCTTATTTCAGGCTCGACAAACCCCAAGAGAGCGTCAGCCACCGAAGCTCAAAAGGAGGAACTATAAAGCAAACAGGAACCTGTTTTCACATGATGCTAAAGTGATTTCGTTTCATTGCAGTGGAGACAGTGGTATCGTTTCTCAAATATTTGTACTTCATTGTGTGTTATTTTTTAGAGTAATACATTGAAATATACTTGTAAAAAATTTTTGAAACTTTACATTTTACATACTCCATTCATTATTGTACTTATAATTCAACTCATGAGCCAGAAGTCTATACCACATAGGTATGTTGCACTACTTTTGAGTAGAACATATTGAATGTCTTTCTTTCTTTATCTGTGTTTTCTTTGTCCTGGTGGCATTTTTGTGAAGTATGTTTTTAGTTTTATCTTTTCATCACAGGGACACACTATACACGAGACACCCATTTCCCAGCCTATATTATTTCTTGTCCTCAGAATTAGTTTTTTTGCTTTTTCTTTACAAGGGGAAAAGGATCACTTTAACCAGTGTTCTCTACAATGCAGAAGTCATGCTGCTCCTGGTATTGGGTATTAGCAGTGTGCTAGTAGAGTTGTTGTAAAAAGAAATATTATTTTGCTTACCAACTTTCTTCCACAGGATTTATCCTGGAGATTCTCGGTATCTCCTACTGTAAGTCATTGGTGCATGCCAGAAGATCCCACATTAGCCTTCCTGTATGATCCTGTGCATTGAACTAAACTGATTGCGAGGCTTTTATGTACTACAGAGTAAGATTCTTAGATGGATAATAATATTTTGTATTTTGAAAACCACCTATTACTCAAAAACCATCTCACAGTAAAGAAACACCAGGTACCCATAACAGATAGTCTGAACTTTGTAGGCTTTCATCTTCATAGGGAGGAATTTATGTCTAATGTGCTATACATTTGACAGTTTTGTTTCCTGATTCAAGAAATGCTTTGTTCTAGAACTGTGAATTTTTAATTTACATCAACTCTTAATACCGCTTACACATTTTAATCACTTGTACAATACAGTTGTTGATTTGTAGAACCTTAATTCTGGTTTCAGCTCCGTCATTGAACAAGCTACACAAACAGACACGCCATCTTACCTATTTCAGAGAGAAGTTTGATGATGTGTCTCAGATTGGGGAAGGTTCATTTGGAGAAGTGTTCAGAGCACGATATAAAGAAACAGGAGTGTATTATGCGGTGAAGAGATCAAAGGAACGTTTTCGCAGTGACTTGGACAGGTGTGTAAATAGGTGCACATATGTTATCATAGCGATAAACAAAGGACTGTGTACGAAACTGGTGTGTGTACCATGTTATATTAGCATTAAGATTATTACTTAATTAAATATTGTAGGTCACTTCTTAATGCAGTTTTCTGGCAGGGATATGCAGTTCTTTTTCCAACCATTTGAAGTGTGATGAGATGTTTTTAAGTCTTGTCCAAGAATAACACTAGAAATGAATTGTGAATAAAGTCATGTTAAGGTAAGAACATGACATGTTTCATGTATCATGTAGACAGAGTAAATAAAGGTAACACCTGAAGTGTTCTTTTAAAAAATAAGTAACATTTTCTGATTTGAGACAAATAAAAGATGTATGCCTGTCATATGGTGCCTTGCTTTAGTTATGGTAAAATGTTATACTTTACCATGTATTTCTTGTATGTGTCTCGTCAATGGGGACATACTGGCTTATTGATATCTTGTAAATGGTTTGGTATTGTCATAATTGTCTGTATGTATCCATATAAAGTAGCTGTAATTTTTTCTAATTTCAACCAAAATTGGAATTGCTGACAGATATCAGGAAAGTTTCCAACTTAAATTCCACAAATATTTGTGTGACAGGAACCAATTTGTTCCATGTGGACAGACAGACGGATGGACATATACAATGAAGCTAATGGTTTTTTGTTTTCCATTTGCATTGTGAACTTGCCAAACAGTTGAGGGAACAGACAGACACACAGACTGTTACACTTAGCAATAATGCTGTACACAGTTGTAATTGGAAGTTGTTTATAATTACAGACGGTTGAAACTTGAAGAAGTTAGAAAACATGAACTTATTCCAAAGCATGAAAATTGTGTCCAGTTTATTGGAGCATGGGAAGAGGATGACTATCTGTACATTCAACTGGAACTATGCAGAACAAGCTTGGAGAAATATACAGAAGTGAATCATGAAATTACACAAGATATGCTGTGGAATATTCTTCTTGATGTTTTATTGGTATGTTATAATTTTATTCCTTGTATCCTTACAGATTCAAGTAATTGGAAGTCAATTTTTTGTGGACTGATGCCTTTCTGGATGATGTAAGAATGGAGATAGTGTCAAGGACTTCCTTTTATAGCTTTCTTTTCTCCTGGCCTTTCTCCTTCGATATTGTTTCCACACAATCATGTGATTATGGAAGCTCTAGCACCTATACCTTTTGTTAGCAAAATTATAAGCAAAAATTAATCCATCCAATTATCTGTTTAATGTCACTTACGTGCTTTCATTCCCCCTCTTTTAAAATTAAACATTCGATTGCCACACAATATGTTGACCGTCCTTCCAGATGAGATGTTTATTGTGCTACAGCTCTTATGAAAGCATGAAGACTGCATTGCATGTCACCTCTTGGTGGTCAGTCATGAAAGTTAAGTTATGCAGAATGTACATTTAAAATACTGTAACTTTACAGATTCAGATATTTGTTACACTAGTGTTTGATGTGGTGATGTGCCTTAGCACACCAGCAGGATTTTTCCTGTGTTTTGTTAACAATGACTGCAGACTGGGTGAAATGAAGTTTGAGAGCAGTGGTACAGTTTGTTTATTGCCTATGATTCACATATACTGACAGGCAAGAATAAAATGTTTGGCAGGTCATATTTAGCCTGCAGGCCAAATAAATTGTGAGTGTTGCATTTTTCTGAGCTGGGGGTGAAAAGAAATTGAAAGAGGAGTTGGGAGAAATGCTTCTGTTCATTGTTGTTTAAGTTCTGTCCATGATTGTTTCATCCTGCCTTAGTTCATAGCATGTACTATTAGCAGTGTACATCTGACAACATGGGGGATCAGTCCAAGTTTCAGTTACTCTAGCCACAAATATAGTTCTGTCTGTGCAGCTGCTGTATTTACTTGGATATAAGATGACCTCTATGTAAGATAACCCTTTTCACAGTGTTCAATTTTCAGGAATATATGTGGACAGAATATGTTCAACTTTGTGTGTGATTATAAGGGGAAGCCCCCCCCCCCCCCCCCCCCCCTCTCGCTGTGGAAGAAAGAAAGCCTTTACATTTTTATTTTTTAGGAATATATTTGGACAGAAATCGTTCAACTTTGTTTGTGTTTAAAAGGGGAAGCCCCCCCCCCCCTCCCCAATTTCAGGTGATGGAATAAGGAAAGCTTTCTAGTTTTATATTCAGGTAAATATGGTAGTTCAGAGTTTTCTTTTGATGTTGTGTATATGTGTATATTTTAAATGTAATGGTTTAGCAGATGTGCATATTGAAGGTACCTCTTCTTTTAACAGTCTGTGAAGCATCTGCATGATCATAATTTGATTCACCTGGACATTAAACTGGAAAACATCCTGGTAGCTTTGGATGGCCGATATAAACTTGGAGACTTTGGTTTGGTGATTGATGTCTCAAAGGTATATCTCTTCCATGTACCATGAAACCCCTATTTTACATCATCATGTATACCTTACTGAAGGAAGTGTAAAATCAGGGAAAACAAAGAAAACCGAAGACTGGTATTTCTCACTGCCTTAGTCTCATTCATTTTTAAAATAAAGTTTATACAGTATAATAATGCTTAATTTTTTGCAAACTTTCCAAACAATAAAACTCAATTTTTAATTAACTTTTTAAAATAAAGTTCATTAAATAACAATCATTTGTGAAGTCCAAGCAGTTACTTACATTTTTTTAACCAGTTCAATATTGTTATTTGTTTACATTTTTCTTGATGTTTCAATGCATACAGCTTGTTTTCAAGCGTACTGCATGGTTTTAGTGTGTTGTATGTCCACATCGAACTTCTGGATGTATTTTCTTCCCATCTCTAGTCCTTGAAGAGCATCAAACAAACTTACTGTGTTCTCAATAACTATTCCTCCACTTTTCCTACTTGTTTTTCTTCATCCTCAAAAGTACAGTGATCCTGCATCACCAAATAATTCTCCGTTGATCACTGCTACTGCCTTCCATATGAGTTGCTTTCTGTACTCGCATTTGAAAGTACGCATGATCCCCGTATCCAGTGGCTGCAAATGGCTTGTGCAGTTTGGGGAGAAAAATATAACTTCAGTATTTTTCTGAGCAGTGTTATCTCCCGGGTGTGCAACACATTGGTATGTAAGTAGCAAGATTTTTGTCGCTCCCTGGCAATCCAATTGAACAAGAAACTCCTCAAAAGTGGCCGAAGTCATCCATGAATTGGAAGTTGCTGTGTATTTGGTGGGGAGCTTTTTTACAATTCTGTAGCAGTAGTGTTTGTTGTACTTGTTGTGGAGGTAATGTCTTTGTGCCATCAGCATTGCAGCCTAACAGAACAATGGCCCTCTGCTTTGATTTTGTTCCACCATGGTGAGAATCATCTTTATATGTCATTGTCTTACTGAGCTGGAGATTATAGAAGAGTTCAGTTTCATCAGCCTTAAGTATGTCCTTCGGCTGGTATCCGTCAATTATTTTGGGCAGTTCTTCGCTTTTCTAGTCCATTAATATTTTGGGATTTACAATGGCACTTTCTCTCAACATAGACTTGTATATCAGGTTGAGTCTTTCCTTAAATCGCTTGATCCAGCCGTTTGAAGCTCGAAAACCATTGATACCTAAACGAGCAGCCTTTTCCTTCAGGCGGGGTCCATCGATGGACGCATTGGCAGTACAGGCTTGCTTGAACCACACTGAGAGGATGGTTTCAAGTTCTTCCAGTGATGAAGTCTTCAGAGATTTGCGTTCTTTAGAAAATGATGGCCCACAACACGAGTAACTTTTCTGTATATGAGACCGTTTACTCACTATTGTGTTTAATGTCGATACCAACCACATAAGCATTGCTGCTAGATCCACCCGAGCTCCCACGTTAGTGTCAACTTTGGCTAATATTTGCATTTTTCCATCTATAGAAAACACTTTACATTATATCTTTATTTTCTTCACATTTGAGGACATTTTCACAATAAATGGAAAGTTTTGGCTTCACTTACAACGATCATTGAACACTAAACAATTCCGCACTTTCTTTCCCTACAAGAGTTCAAATAAAAATAGTATGGCTTGGCTTGCTTGCTTCCAACACTTGTTTTATTGGCTGAATTCATTGTGGCAACAGGAACAGTGCACGTTTTATTGGCTAATTTTGCTGAACCAATCATAACGCTTGTTAGTTGAAAGCTTCACAAATGAAATGCACATACAATCGGGAGAGTTTCTGCCAGCGAGGCTTCAAAATTTGAATGTACAATTGCAGAATGCAAATTGAGGATACATAAATTCTGGAAAAATGTAAATTCAGAGAACATAAAATCAAAATTTCACTGTAGTAAGTGGTAAATAAGTGTAGTGAAAGAGGTAAATGATGTCATTAGGTCATAATAAGGGAATATAACATACAGTGAAAACTTCTACAGACATTTAAACAAAAAAATTGAATAAATTTGTCTTATTAAGTGGGACAGTGTTTTAAGAAGAGTAAGCCTGAAAATGGTTTGTTTTCTAATTCTATATTGAAATTGACATTCCCTTATTAAGTCATTATTTTGTATAAATTCCACATTGTATGATTCATTTTCACCATCAAACCACATTTCAAGTTTTACCTCCTTTAGTGGTTTTGATACATTTTGGAATATAAGACCTTTTATAGAAGTGTAACTGGTGGATTAAGAACCCATCCTTGCTGGAACTATTCCATAAATACCAATTCTACAGTAAAATGTTTTGCTGTTTTCACCTTTGTATGGCTCAATTTTTCACTTATTGACTGGGTGCTATGTCTCATATTTTAAGTTGACACAGAAGTGCAAAGGTCTAAATTTTCATTTCACAAGGAAAATTTTAAGGAACACATGCCATTTTTATCATATGCAGCTTTTCATGAACTGACATCAGCTTATGTTGTGTGCTGGTTTTTAATGTGTTAGTCATTCTAATCACATATTCAGTAATCATTGGCTTTACAGGATGGAAATTGTGCATATGTAAACAATTTGAAAGGAACACAGTATGTCTAAAAAAATTTTGTAAATAAAATTATCTGTTTATTGAAATTAAACTACAAGATTTGCAGTCTTAACATGCTCTGTTAGACCCATGCCAATAATAAATGTAAATTATGTGTGGGCCATAATGTTGCACCCCACCTTGGGAAATGCATGTGTGGAAAATGGCAGCACAGTCAGAATGTGATGTTATCTCCACCACGTTTCCACAGGTTAATATTGAGTTGTTTATCTGTACCTTGGATCCATGGTGGAAAAGACCTTGGACATGTGTCCTTCCAAAGTGAGAATATTTTTTCTGCATTGTAGTTTGATAACAAATTGAACAAATGGGGAATTTTGAAGATTTTGGTGCAAAAGGTATTCAGTGGGTGAAAAATTTGCTGCATTATGAAACTTTCATACTTCTTAAGCAGGAAGATATTAAATGGTAGCATGTGTGTTAATTGTGTGGGAAAATTTTTGTATTAAATTATTAGGTCTCCTTTGGCAGGAAAATTTCTTATCTGCAGACATCATGAGCAGGGATTACTGTAGTAGCTGTGATTTCCTTAACACTTACACTCTTGTTGTAAAGCCAACAAGAACTGTGTTTATGTTGTAGGAAGATTTGGAAGATGCTGTAGAAGGTGATCCGAAGTACCTTGCTCCCGAACTGATGACTGGACATTTCACTAAAGCTGCTGACATATTCAGTGTGGGAATAACAATGTTGGAACTAGCATCTGATCTGGATTTGCCATCTCGAGGGCCACTGTGGCATGAGTTAAGGAATGGAATATTCCCTGATGATCACACTAAACGTATGTAGTGTTCTGTGGGAGTCTGACACTGGTGTGTTACACTTACGGTTACTCTTGTCCTTTAAGAAAGTGTTTTAGAAACTGCATTTGTTTGGCCCCAGGTGGGAAGGTGGGGAAGAGCTGCTCATTTCAGTTGACAGAAAGTGTTATTCTCAATCTCTGGCCAGCCACTGTCACTTTCAGTAACTTAGTATCAGGTTTTGTCAGTGGGAAATACTGTAAAGTGTGCCAAAAAAAAAGTTATATGAAAAGAAGTTGAAAATGAGACTGTCAAATGAAACCAAGAATCCCACCCCCAAACACACACACACACTCACAGATAAATATATTAGCTTCCTACAACTTGCACTGTGTGTGGAACATCACTGGAACCCACAAAAAGATACTGTGGCAGACAAACATGAAGAACTTACTAGATAACACCGGCCTTACTGGTGAGGGAAATCCACATTAGTAAGTTATGTTAGTTGACGGAACTTGTCAAACATCCAGTGTCAGGTGATTTCTTGTATCTCCTGTACCTGCTGGTAGTTGCAGTTTACAAACTACTGCTGACTTTTATAATCATTTGAGGCAGTTCAAATTTTACTGGAAGTATATATGAGGCTGAAAACACAGTTTGTGAAATGTGTTGCCTTTGGGACACTAAATGGTGGTCAGAGTTCAGAAATGCAGAGATACTAAACTTGTTTTGTTTACCTTTCTTGCTTATTGTTTAGGTGGGCCATATTTCAGTCTCTCTGTTCAGATAATCAGTCTGAAGATTTGTTTGTTCCTAGAGTTCCTCTGTGTTGTTTTAATATTAAGCTCTGCATGCATGTGTTATAACCACAAATCAACAAGCATAACTTGTAAGGCAAGTGTATAAGAAGTGACAACACTCAGCATAGTTTCATATAATTTCTTATTAGGACAAGTAATAATTGATGGATATTCCTGTATTAATTTTACAGCATTATTGCTATATTGACAAGAGCTTTTCCATTGAATTAGTTGTACACTGTACTTACACTTCTCTGCTGCAGCTTGCCAAGATGCTCTTAGTTCCTAGCACATGTGTGATTTCTTCTGAATATTTATGTGTCATCTTGGGATAAAAGTGATGGTAAAATTGGTAACATTTACAAAGAACTGGACTGCATATTGCATCAGTTACCTGTTTGAAACATGAACATTCCACAAGGATAGTTTAGTACTGTAATGGGGTACGGCGGTCGTCCTAACCACTGACACCATTACCTAGAAAGGGTATTTGCTGCCACCACTTTGGACATTACTATGACGTATTTCTACTGAATAATATATTCTACGATACTACAACATAATACATAAATATACAACACTAAAGAAAGTACCATAACCCAATCAAAATCTAAGGCACAGCATAGGGTACTTCTCCAACACAAAGATTACAATTTCCTATAAAGGAATTTCCGTAAGGAAAGTCTGATCACCTCAAATAAAACCAAATATAATCCAAATCATTTCTACACTTCAATTTGGTACAGAACAACTTAACCACACTTACCTGGCACAATAATCAGCAACAAAGCCCACATCTTATAAATTTTGCTCCTTCTCTGCTCCCCCAGGTGTCTGTCATTTCCGAAGGTTCAACAAAGACTCTCTCTTGTCACTTTACAAAACCACACTACGCTTATAAGCCAAAGTCAGCATTTCCTGCATTCACCTAGCAACAGTTTTCTGCAGCTTCAACTATTTGCTGTTGCTATGTGAGTGATAGGTGATCCAGACTTCCTGTTTGTTCAACTGGGAGATGCACCCAGCCATCCTTAAAATGCTACCAACATATATGAAATATATAAAATAAAATAAAGTGTTCTCTACAGGACACTACAGTACAAAAGTAGGATAGAACATGTTTTGAAATTGACTATTGGAATTGGGAGTTTACATGAAAGTAATAATAGTACACTTTTCCTTATCAAACGCCCTCATCACAACATTTGTAAATATACTCGGACTCTTCGTTTTGGGAAAATGCACAGTCAGTCTGATCACAACTCAGTAGAGAGGAAGTGGTGTTTAAGCAGAGTTGGTATGTGATTGATCATTTAGAGGTGCCAACTGTGACACTGACCACTGTGGTCTGTGTTGATATATATGCAGGCAAAGTGTGTATGACTGAGACTTTAAATTTGTTGTAGAATGATATTGCTGGGTCTTGACCTGAGGATTAATTAATGGTGCAAGAATTAGACACACTTGGCAGGATATTGCTGCAGTCCCCCCCCCAACATGTATTCTGTAAGAATCTTATTCCAGTAAGTTAATAATTTTTTACAGACACAGAATTAGTTCTACACATGCAATTGATTGTTTCAGATATATGCCCTGAAATATTTGAACTCATCAGAGCGATGATGACTCCAGACTACGTGGAGCGCCCAACAGTTGACATCCTTTTATCTCATCCCCGTCTCAGCAAGATGATGTTGAGGCGTCGTAGGTCTCAGTATTTTAATCAAGTGGTAGGTTATTGGCTATTTTACTTATGTGACATATTAACTAAACCTTCAGACCAGTATTTTCACCTGCACTAGGTGTACACACTAGCAGTATTTAAGTCTTTTAGGATATAATTCCATATGCCGTCATAAGTAGTCACCAGTTTACTACTTTGCCACTCCATCATATCCCAGAAGACTTGAATCTTCATTAACACTGCTGTTATTAAGTGGCTGCTGCATGCCCATTTTTGCCATAACAGTGCCCCAGAAAAAAGGAAGAAACAAGCTAGGCAGTGCACACAAATAACATAATATTGTGGTATATGTGTAAACATTGTTGCAATGGAAATATGACAATATTCTCCATGTATTGTTGAGCTACATATCACTGCCAGCAATAGAAAAATATTTAATGTTGCACAGCAGCACTTTAATGGGAAATTTGTGTTGCTGCAGCAATGAAATGTACTTGGGTCCTCACATAAAATGCCCAGAATATTTGTCCATCCGTAACCGAAGTCACATTTTCTTGACAAATTTTTATACAAGTCCCCATTGTCAAATTTCACGTAAATCCATCCAGTGGGAGACATGCTGTTGCTATGGACAGATGGAGGGACAGAAGTACAGACCGACAGATATGATGAATTTAATAGATGCTTTGTAACTATGTGAATGTGCCAAAAGGTAGCTGCTTTTGTAGCATGTACCATGCTGCATCCTGTGCTTGCTTGTACAGTAATACAGTGCACAGTCATGGAAAAGATCTGGGAGGACTTGACCCACTTGTTTATCAGGAAGGTGTTTGACCAAATAGAAGGACCTGTGAAGAAAGTTTTCAAGCTGTGGGGTGGTTCTATTGCAGTTGAAATGAGATTATACGAGTGGAACAGGAAACTTTGTAAAGTGAAACTCCTGGGTTCATGTGCTGACATGGTTGAGATCCACCATACTTTCAGTTAAAGCAGGTGTGAGATCTACTGCTTCCAGTTGGACTGGTGCTGTGATGAGAAATATGCGAACCTTGCAGACTAGCATGTCAGTAAAGCCTACCATTTCAACCAGCAGGGTGGAAAAATACAACGTGGACCTTCTTTTGCACATATGAAGTGCAGACTGTGCCTCAGTTTGTAACAGTTCCACATGTAAGATGCATTGTGAAATGATGTGTTCCAAATCTAAATACATTATAATAGGCCCTATGTTTTATGTGAATTAGAATATTCTGAATGTGGCTTCACACTTTCATCAGTCCTTTCCATATAGAAGAAGGTAGATTTTCAGGGCCATTCCCCATTGCGACCTTCTCTACCACTGCCACCAGTGGCACCATGTATAGGGTTCATTACCCACTTCTCGATGTTCATGGCTTCACCATGTACAGAATATCCCGCTAGTCAGGTCTGTGCTCAAGGCAGCTATCACTGAAGCCTTACTGCCTACAAAGCCTACATCTGCTGACCTCCAGCTTCTAAGAAGGCCTGGCAAGTTTTGAAAATATTTCTTGACACACAGTAGAGCTGTTGTCTTGAAATGTTGGCAGTTTCTGTTCAGATATTGTCTTTGAGTTCTTGCTATGAATATTGATTGTTCACATGAACTCCATAATTCAGTGTCTCCCACAAAGCATAATTGAATGGAACCATAGTAATGAATTATTTGAGGGCTGTCTGCTGTTATCAAGGCTATACGCTTACAGTAACAACATAATTATCTGCCTCCAATAATTCTTGTGTGTGTAATGTTTAGTCGAAGGGGAGGGTGGTGAAGCATAGAGAAGAAAATGGGCTGCAGCAGTAACGATTAAACATTAGTAAGAAATCGTTGAGTTGACCTTAACATTGGGGGAGAGAGAGTGCAACAAACTGGTAGCTGTTTTCTGTGATGAATGTTAACGGTAGTGGTGTTGGCTAGACTGGTAGATCCACTGGGCCAATCCAAGCATATCCGCAGTTACACTGTTAGCTTTTCACCATGTTTGTTTTACTACATAACCTTGAGGAAGGAAAGCTGCAGCCAGCTGGAGGATACTAGGCTGCACCAACATCAGTTAAATATAAACAAGGATTTCCAAGTCATAATAACAGAAGAGTTAACAGATGGTCACTTACTACTATGAAGTCACATTACTACACAACTACACACAACATGTGTAAGTTTACGTTGCAGTGTGAAATGATTATTACCAGGAGTGTCTCATTATAAGGTATATTCTTAACAGTGGACTTGCGCTGTAGTTGAAAAATAATGATCAGTGAACATCATCTTCCTGTACAGGCGGTCTGTTCAGGAGCTTTGAAAGGCTGGCTGTATGTTTTGTTTTTTATATTTAAAAACCAATTACACCATCAGTTTGTTGTATCTTGTTGCTGCTGTCCCAGTATTGAAGACATTAATATGTTGTAGTCTGGACTGCCCACCCAATATGTAGTTTGAAGTAAAAGTACTACACCTGTTGCCTGTTTTGTTTTGAAATTCATTTTTTTTTTGTGAGGGAATTAAAACCCAAGAACATTATTCTGACAGTCTGTTGATATGTAAACAGGTTTCACATGTGCAATCTGTATGCAGCAATTGGTGTGCAGTCTTGAAGAGTTTTATGGAAATTGTGTTACTTCCTCTTGGATACTTCAATAGTGGCACACATGTTAATTACAACACCAATGGTTATATTACCAATGGGTGTGTCCTCAGAGGTACAGAGTGTGGGGAGTATGAAGCCTCATGCACAGATGGTAAGTACACTTTACCATAAATGTTCATAATAGTGTTGTCAAATGAGTAATATAGAATAGAGTGAGTACCAAAGTTTTGGAAGTCGTACCTCATTGTATGTACACCTCTGACCCACAGGTGTATAGTATGCACAGATTTGGAGTAACATGTTTTCTGTTTCATATTATAGTTACTGAAGAAATGCAGTAAGCTTTAGATCCTATATGTGGGATGGCATGGCATATGTAACTTTTCCTGCCTCAAGCTTCCTATACATAGGACAATCAGATCCCCTGCCATTTAAATATTTTGCTCTCAGCACCATGACAGTGTACAGGAGAATAAAGTATAGCTTCACATGTTCTTAGCTTTGAAATAAATGTAATTTTTGGCCAGCTTCATGCTCTGGCCGGCTTACTCCTGGGAAAACTCATATACCCATTGAGTAAGACACTGTAAGGTCTTCAGAGATGGTATAGATGATGTGACTAGCTGTATGCTTTATTTTTCATTAGTCATTATATTCTGGCATGTGTTCTACTGCCAGCTGAAGTGTTGAGTACGTTAGCAAAAGCTGACCAGGTCTCTAAGTATCCAGTCTGGTGATAAACAGTGGAAAGCATAATTGAATGCAATGTGGCTTCCATTTCAAAGCCAGAATTTTACTGCTGGCATATAAACAGGAGACTTGTGCAGTGGGAAGGTAAAATAACCTATATAGAAGGTTCCTAAAGTCATTTTGCGCCTATACTGTATTCATCAGGAACATCCCTCAGAATAAATTGTTGCATGTCTTTTCAAACAGATCAAGCATGTACATGCACATGTACAAGCATGTGGGTGGCCCTTTCAAACATTTCTTGTAACTAGAGTAAATGTGATATATGGATTTTCTTACAACCTCTCAGAACATGCTCATAGTTTACAGTACAGGTGCTTTTGACTCACTCTGCAAAAGTGGTGTGGGGTAGCTGACAATAAACTTTTTCACATATAGCTTGTAGAGTCTAGACTAACTGAAGGAAGGCTAGAGTTACTAATAATCAGTATTTATCTTTTCTGGGTATTGCTCTGCCTCACACATCTCCTTGTAAGGTCAAAACTACACCCAAACTGTCTTTATACTGATAAAGAAATAAAGGAAAATCCTTTTCATTATTTTTAGATGTTATTTGTCTTATATTTCTTGATCAGAAATATCTTTAATTATTTCTTAGTTGTGAGAACTGTGTTTCCTGAACCTTCCGTTTTGTTCCAAGAAAAGATAATACTTTATTTACAAGCTGATTTGGTTAGCACTGTCTTGCATTGAGCCTGCTCCTTTACTGAGGAGAATGACACACGTACAGGCTTGACAAAGATAGAGAACTATAACGGCCCTAGCTGCAAGCTCTCAGGATAGCCAATGCAAGAATACATCTTGTATGACCTCCCTACGCAAAACTGGGGCCTTCAACTGAACTATAAGTAGAACAATCTGAAATGTTTGCATCTTATAGGAAATTATTTTGAGTATTTAGGAACTAACATCATTTATTGTTTTTTCTAAGACAAGCAGAAATATCTCTGTCTTATTTCCCAAAAATGCTGCTTTTTTCATTGTTGAGTCTCCTTTGGTTCATATAATATTAATGTTTTTTGTAAACCGTGCACAAAAATTTAAAGAGCTAGCCAAAAGAATGCCGTACGTGACGACAGACTGTTGCCATTTAAATCCCAAAGCAAAGGGGTTAATTTTAGATGAAGGCCTATTTTAAATTATGTGCATTCCTAAAAGTGCGAGCAAACTTAGTAGACATGTTCACATATCCAGTAATACCAAAAGTCATATGCCATTTACTTCTTCACAAAATTAACATTGTTTTCCTGGACATGTTATTTTCCAGTTTGGAGTAAATGAAATGAAGAGAATTTGCATTCTTAAGCAATCAGTTTCAGTATAAATTTTCAGTGACAGCAGTTGTGGTACTTGCATCTCAGTTTTTAGACTTATTCGCAGAATTGTGAAAAGTGGCCATTAGCTTCGTCATGTCTGCCCATCCATCAATTTGCATGGAACAGTTTGGATCCCATTGGACAGATTTTAATGAAATTTGATATTCAAGGCTTTTTTTAAAATTCATGGAGAAAATTCATTTTTGATTAAAATATGACAGAATAACAGGTACTTTACATGAAGACCTGTGTAAATGTATGATAATATCTTGCTGAATTCTTCTTAGAATGAGAAATGTTTCCAATAACAGTTGTAGACAAAATCAAAACACATATTTTATGTTCAGTACTTTTTTCCCACAAATCATGTGTTTATGATGATGTGGAAAAATATGGTAGAGCCAAATTTGATGTTCAGGTGACTTGCTTGCAAGCTGTCAGCAAACCTGTATGACATATACCATTGCTGTGTGTACAGTGAAAAACTCCTGATGATGGACAGAGGAACTGTCTGAAACATGCAGAGTTTTATTCCAAAAATAAATTTGAGAAATTAGTGCATCTAGT
>Ga0131853_10002632_pt1 | contig 32054 bp, 6 predicted proteins | sample TergutLab28metaG_FD_92764 | JGI IMG/M metagenome (GOLD analysis project Ga0131853, IMG submission 92764) | Labiotermes labralis P1 segment gut microbial communities from Petit-Saut dam, French Guiana - Lab288 P1 (version 2) (version 2) | ecosystem: Host-associated > Arthropoda: Insects >... | reverse complement strand
TTTGTGTGTGTTCTGTGTATAAGAAAAACACACACACACACACACATATATATATATATATATATATATATATATATATATATATATATATATAAAACAAGACTTAATACCGCCACATTCCAGCAACTCTGCTAGTTGATTACACTCTACGTAGGAAAAAGGGAGACCCCATCACGTGACCTCCTAGGTCAGCAGATTTAGCACTCTGCAAGTGTTTCTTACGAGGCTGTGTCAGAAGATCTGGTCAGTGACCACCTTGCGTTATCTCTAACAGCTGTCACTGCTGCTGTTACAGCCAGTTACTCAGTAATGCCAAGGTGCATGTGGGCTTAATTCAGGTATCGGCTAGACATCTGCCGTGCCACGAAAGGTGCACGGGTGAGAATTTTATGACAAAATGTTATAAGTAACATTTACTTCATTCTTTTGTATTCTTCATTATGTTTAATGGTTAAGAAAATATGGCTTCTAAACTACTGTTCCGACTTCTTGTAAAAAAAATTGGCTTACTTCATACAGATTTGTGTCACTCATCACATCTGGTTCTGACGATGGAGCTAGATAACCTCGAAATCGTCAGTTTTATTCCGTAGCCGATCGCCCGAAAAGCCTTCATTATATTTAGTTGCCCATTTTACTTTACGTCTTACGTGATGCAGGCCACAGTGAGCCATCGTTGAGTACGAAATTATTTTATTAGTTCATTGCACGAATAGTTAATGGGAAAGAAGCGAATCTTTGTCTTTCCATATGTATTTCATCTCTCAAACCATTTAACCGTTATCCGCCAACTTTGCCACGGTAAATAGTTGCCGACAGATGTCTAGAAACTTCTGTATTTTGGCCATTTATTGTCATTGTAGGCCCTACTTAAAAATTACGTTTAGTTCATAAAATGTTACAATCTTACGACTTTCGTTTCTCGTATCTTTCATTAATTTTTCATATGAAATGCCTATTGTTAGTCCTGTCTTTTTATTTTTTTATTTTTTATTTTCTTTTCCAAATTAATTCTTCAGAAACAATTCATAGGGCAGTAAATGGACACGTGGCTAGAAATATCAAATATAAAAATATAAACTCTAACCCAAGGGCAGAGAAATCCCGTGCGTCAGGTTCCCGTGGTGACTAACTGTAGTACAGTGGCGCCTAATTTTTTGCGGGTCCTCAGTATGGTACTTTCTTCATGTCACTCTTCTGACGCCTAGAATATATGACTCTTAGAGTTCTAGAAAATTTGGACACCCCTGCCCTAACCTAAAACTTCAATTTGCTACATTTTTCTTTATGGACAGAATTTAGAGAAACCAAAGAAAGCTTTATTACACCGCTGTGCGGATTGTGCTTATGCTGCCGATCACCTTAGTCCTGTAGAAATCTAGATTGCAGAATCGAATCCCGCTCGAGTCATGAACTCGGGCCCAGGTTTTCGGTGTTGTATACTGCAGTGCACATACACACCTTACATTGAGCCCACCCCTTCTGAAGGGAGTCGCACAATATTTCTGAAGTTTTCATATTTTCAGAATTATTTCTAAATCGCAATCAGTCCGATGGTCCATCTGAAGAATGTATCTCAGGCAGAGTAGCGTCTGCCTGTTTTGTTTATCTTTGACAACAGTAAATTTGTGTCTACAATAAATGAAATGAAGATGAGTGAATTAAGCAATTAAGAAGACACTCGTAAACTGCAATTCAAACTGAAATACCAATTTTAGCTTTTGCTCACTTCAAGAGAAAATGGCTGATGTTGACCTTCAGATGTGGGTGACGGTCTGAACGGAGGAATGTGTGACTTCTCTGTCAGTCGCTGCCACAGGGCTGTCTTCCGGTAAGACAAGTCCAAGTTACGAGGCTGTGCTCGCGATTCGGGTCAGGCAACATCGAAACTTGTATCTACTAGGTTGCGTAAGGAAACTGTCTCCTCTTATCGCGTCTTATTGCCGTGGATGTAGAACTAATATTTGATATGGAGTGATGAGTTCCAGGATCCGCACAAAAATACCTGTTGTTAGATGGGAGGTGTTCACAGCGTTGAGAAGTCGGAGAGTGGTCTGGGTAGTGTCGTGCAGTAATATAGGTAGACTGTACCTTGGTTCAGGCCGGCTACAGGGGCCGCGCGGTCTAAGGCGTAGGTCTGCGGCCGCTCGCCTGCTGAGACTGTGGGTTCGAATCCCACTGGGGGCATGGATGGATGTCTGTTGTGAGTGTTGTGTGTCAGGTAGGGGTCTCTAGGACGAGCTGATCACTCGTCCAGAAGAGTCCTACCGACTGTGGTGCGCCGTTGTGTGTGATCTATGATTTTGATTTATGACTCCGTGCTACACGATGTCATAAATCAAAGGCTCACAACCCGGAAACACTTTGTAGTTGATCAAAAATAACTTGTTGCACATTTTCACTTGAAAATCCTGAAAAACTCCCGCAGTTATTGGGAATAAAAAAATATAACCATGTAGATGGCTATGATCAGAGCACACTTCCCCACAGAAAGATCCTCTTTAGATTAATTATTCTGTTATATCTTTGCCTTTGCTTGAAAAGATGAGCATTACTCAGCTGGTCAAGAAATTTCCTGCTCTTATGGAGCCCCGGGATTCATTACTCTTTCCACAAAACCCCACCATTGAAACGTATCATGAACCAGATGAATTCAACAAACAGCTTCACGTATTATTCCTCTAGTATTTTAAAGATTATATTAATGTCTACGCCTAAATCTACCAAGTGGTGCCGAATCGTAATATTTTCCGGCCAAAATGTATGCATTTCTTACCTCACCGTGCGCCCACACATGTATACGAGAAAACTTGTTATAAATTTAATCTACTCGTACTTTCGACAAGATGGAGAAGTCACTTGGTGCGATTTCAGGGCTGTACAGTAGATGTTCGAGGCACTCCCATTCAAACTGCTGCAACAGTGCTACCATCTGTCTGTCTGTGTGGGGTCTTGGCACCAATGATGGAGTGTTTGGTGTCAATTTCACGGCCCGGGCACCTTACCACTGGCGAAATCAAATATGTGAGGATATACAAATATCGATTCATACTGATAAATGTTCATAAGATTTGACATGGTCAAAAAAGAGATCTCGTGTCCCATATTTGTGCGATAAGCTGATAGTTGTGGTTTTATATATCGAAAGATATCTGTAGTCGGCAGGCAAGGGAAAATAAATAAATAAGAAACCTGCTATTCTGAGAAACACTTACTTACTTACTTACTTACTCCATGGTGCAGAGTTCTTCTTGAGAAGCTAACTGGTTTGCAGCTAGTCAAGAAATTCCCCGCATTTCACGGACCCCGAAGGTTCATTACCGCACTCACAAGCGTCCGCCACCTGTCTCTATCCTGGGCCAGCCCAGTCCTGTCCATATACCCACATCCCACCTCCTGGAGATCCATCCTAATATTATCCACCCATCTACGCCTAGGTATCACCAGTGGTCTCCTTCCCTCCGGTTTCCCCATTAAGACCCTATTCTGAGAAACACGGATTTGAAATTTTCTTACTGGCTACCGAACCAGGATGATATATTAAACATTGCGATAAGGACGGGAATGGGTGTAGTCAATCACAACTATACTTCGCGGCGATTTAATATACAGTAGAACTCCACTTATCCGAACCCTGGTTATCCGGATCGCCAATTATCCATATCGGCTTGGCCCTTCGGATAAATTTGTCGAGAATTCTTCAAAACTGACTGACCTTGAAATTTCCGGTTATCGGATCAAGTACAGTACAGTGTTTTGGCTTCTAGAACTTCAATTCAGGCGTGGTCGAAAAGTCTAGATGCGGATACATGCTGTAAATAGTAACACCCGAAACTGAAACTGCCAATGTAGCCTATTTTCAAAGAAAAATCCAATTATCCGGATTTTCTGCGTATCCGGATGGTTCGCCGTCCCATTAACCCGGGGAGGTGGAGTTCTGCTGTATATTATGCAACATACTTCGGCTGTAACTAAAAGCTTTAATCAGTTATTAGAAAAATGCTTATATAAAAATCACTTGCATACAACACGACAAGAATTAACGTTACTGTAACCTAAAATATATATTGGTGCGCTGTGCTTTAGACTTGTCATCCTAATAGCTGTAATTGTCGTACATCACGGAATTTTAAATATCATATCACAAGATTGCTGAATGTCTTGTAGCACAGCATAAAGAATATAAGCATGCGAGTTAAGTACTGTATATGTGTACATACACATGCATGAATTTATGAATATATGACTCTTACAGAACTTAAAAAATCATGTGGGCAATTTTTCAGGGCCAAGGATTAGACTGTGTTAAAAACAGTCACCGTGGGCGTTGACGCGGGCAGTCCCATTGACACACCAGCCAAAGGGTCTTCGGAATGAACTCCCTGAGCTGCAGATGAAACCACTGTACCACCGTGGCCGTGTGTTCTCTGTTTGACCCGAAGCTATGGATCTTGTCACTTTTTTTAAGGCGCAGAACGCTTGTCTCGCAGTGAAAAGTCCGATCTGTATTAGAAATGTTCCATCACCTGCCGTCGCTTGTCACGTGGAGATGGGCGTTTTCGTGCAACACAGTGACACCTCTCGTCAGCATGCCGGGACCCGACCCATTTTTTTGTTCAAGATCCCAAGGTGTCGGCCGGTTTCTAACTAGCACAATGCAATGAAGGCGATGACAAGGTCACTGAGTGCTAAATCGTTAAAGGTCCGTAGGTCTGGGTCGAACGAAGACAGTAAGACCTTAAAGATGCGTGTTCCACAGCAGTCCAGGGAGTTCTTGGCAGGGGGGATCTCATCATTTGGGGTGGAAACAAGATCCTGTCTCACCGTCTATGGAGACTTCCTCGCCCACGACGATTTCCGAAACGGTTTAATTTGAAGAATTTTTGTTATTCTTGATCCTGGAATATGGGACCGATAGAAGACAAATTGCCCCAGGGTACAACACCTTTTAAATGCTGAGAAAAACGTTTAATTTGCTAAGTCAGGCTCTTCTCTGGGTGTCTAGCTAAATTTCTGATTTGAATTTTTCGCTATTGTTCCTTCATCCCTTTTGAGTTTACGGTACGTGGAATCACAATAAATGTGAGATTTATCACAAACTAGAGAAGCGCAATACACTGTTGAATTTAACTGTAGCAGGCAATTATTATTATTATTATTATTATTATTATTGTTGTACTTGTGTAAAGACTGTGAAGTTGTAATGGCTAGCGGACTAGTGTACGAATCATAGCTAGCAGCAGGATGAAGTCTGCGAGCGAGGAGCCTTTCTCTTAGTTGTGCGGAGAAACGGAATAGTTTCACGTTGTGAGCAAGGTTCAGTGACGGATGTGACATCACATTCCACATTAGATGTCAATGTTCTTGGAAGTCCGAGGTCAAGATGTGATGATAATATTAGAATGTATCTTGAGGATTGAATGACAGCGTGTGAATCCCCCAGTGAACATTATGAGGAAACCATCGAGTGCATAAACAAATATGTAAATTTATGGTATTGTAAACAGCGTAGCCTCTTACATGTTTCGGCCAACCGTTGCGGCCATCTTCAGGTTGGTGTTCTTTAAAGGATGTATTGCATAGAACGTCAAAACAATTGACATCTTCAAGGGTCAAGAATCTCCTCGTGGCCATTGAAGATGGGACCGTCAGGTTGTTCCGAAACGTCGGCAAGGAATTGCAACTACTCGCTGCGTAATAACCCTGAAGAGCGCAGTTCTCATGTACCTCGCGGCAGAAGCCCGAAATCTCGGGGAAAAAACCTAATTTTCTACGCTCAACAAATTTGTATTGTTAAGTCAAGTACTTGTACAAGGAAATTCAATAAAACTCTGGATTTCTGTTACGGGCGACGATAATGATTACTCGCCCCGGGCATCAAAAACTTAGTTGCGTCACTTCCTCTTCATTATAGTCGAGTTTTTATTCTGAATGCTGGGCACACTTCGATATGCTTGTAGAAGGCACAATTTCATAGTATTTGTATTGTAGGCTCGTGTTGGACATTTGCTACTAAGTGACGAACTGTCCAAATGACAAGAAATACTGACTGACCTACTGAATGGCACATTAACTGGCTGGTCAGCCGGCTGAGAGATCCACTGCCTGGCCTGACTGACTGACTGAAGCTCTGGACAAGCGAAGTATTTTTACTGCTGCTAATGAGAAATATTTTGGGGGGACGGCGAGAGTGGATGGCTAACATACTGACATATTGACGACGAAGTGTGCTTAAATGACTGACTGTAACCAGCTCCCCAACACATCTTCCGTGGCAGGTACAGAACTAATCAACTGTTCAAGAAATCAAGACATTACGTATTGTTATGAAGCTCCATTCTCTGAATTTATTAAGGGCAGGTTCAACATGGTTCATATCGTCGCGACGTGCTGTTTAATGCCCATTGTATGTTACTCGCTCATATTCGTTTTGATTTCCCAAGTGATATACACGCATGAAGACAGTAGAGTCAGAATGTTCGACAACAAAATACTGAGAGGGATATTAGAATCTGGGAGGGCACAAGTTATATAAATATATAGTGAAAGGCAAAGCAATCCCTCTACATGCCTAGACAGGCCTCGAGGTTTTCAGGAGGTTGAGGCTTCCAGATTTCAAGACAGTCGGCACATAAAGGTGCTAATGTTTCCAGCCCTACGCACCGGCTGCCTTTACCCCCCCCCCTCCCAGGATATATTCCTGGTTCTCATTTCTGTTAGAGATTTGAGTCGACCTCAGGACCATAGTGCCGCCAGTAGGATTATGTCAATAAAATTTTCCAATGACACCGTCGGGAAACGAACCCGCGAATAAAGATACAATACGTATCTAAAATCGCTTAATGTTGAGTATCTCGTTATTATTGTTTTCCTTTAGCAGATTTTGTAAGTGCGATTAAACTGAGTGTAAGTTGGGCGGAATATGTGGCATGCGTAGTGGACATGAGACACGTGCACCAAAGAGTTGTAGGGAAAATAAGCGAGAAGAGAGTACATGCAAGAACAAAGCATATATGATACACAATAGGCTATTGTAATTGATCGAAGCCAAATGCGATGTGAATATGTGGCCAGGTTTCAACTGGCTTGTCCTGAAATGTAATGTTCTTCTGCGAAATTTGGTGTGAGTTTGTTAGTTATGTTAGTGCACATAATTGTAGAATCGGTTGTAAGAAAGACTGTTAAGTATTTCATTTATGTGTAAGGAGTGTAAGCATCCGCTTTTCGGCCGGGATTTGGTTGCGTTGTCGTATCATGTAGCAGAAACTTCAAAGAAATAACAACGCTTAACGTTAGGAAACTACATTATACTAATCCATTTGAAAATATTTTATTTTCGTACTGTGCACTAATGTGCAATTTTTGCAACGCCCCTTTGTATCATCAGAGTACAGAGTACAACAGAGTATAAAATATGTCGCACAGCACCATCCGCACCGTACACACGACCTACGCAGCGGCTCTCAAGACCACCACTCATCCAGAACTCGGTGCAGAAAACCATGTGCTGCAACTCAACATCTAATGCTCCTGATGATAGGCGTATGTACCCTAAACATGTCGAGCTAAGAATACATCAATAAAATTACGTTGTTGTATCAAGTTGGCATTTCACATTATTCCATATTGCTGTACGCCTTATTTACTCGTATGTACCTCTTACATTAGGACATTTAAAAATATGCCAGTATTCTTATACGGCAGAAAACGATGTATAGCGACATTACAAAAGAGACATGAGTATTATAGCTGCATTCAGAAAATCTTCAACAGTACTGACGCAGCACTGTAACACTATGGTCTACAGTACAAGGTAAGGATATGGATAGATAGACAAGTTACATTTCTTTAGAATTAAATTAAAGAAAATCTAATTAACACGTAAAACGTACGAGGTTGCAAAACGGTAATCTTTAAATAAATTTATTTAGTTGGTGAAAGTCTAAAAGAAAGGAAAAACTTTGACCTGGCCCTCCCGACGCTTTTGTTGCAGATATCCTATGCTCTTGAAGCATGACTTTTTTTTTTTTGTAACGGTGTTGTTAACAACCGAGGCGTGTCTGCCTCGTAATTTCGAGATGACAGTGACTAATATGTTAACACAGCTTTAGATCTGCCACTGTGTGAAGAGTGGGGGCAGTTGGTTGAGGCACTGCGCTACAAGCCGTAAGGTCGCGGGTTCGGTTCCCGATATTGTCAATGGAATTTTTCATTAACATAAACCTTCCGGTCGCACTATGGCCCTGAGGTTGACTCAGCCTCTAACAGAAATGAACACTGAGCACCAGGAATATTTCCTGGGGTGGGTAATGGCGGCCGGTGCGTAGGGCTGACAAACCTTTAAGTGCCGACTGTCTTGAAATCTGGGAGCCTCGACCCCATGGAACCTTAAGGGCCCGTCCAGGCCTGTAATGGGATTGCTTGACTTGTGTGCGTGTGTGTGTGTGTGTGTGTGTGAAAGGCAATTTGTGTCTTGACAGAGTGATTAGCTTGTCACAACCAGTGTAGTTCTAATGAGTGTATGTTCTTGCGGTGGCCTTGACTTCGACGGTTCTTGTCCTTGCCACATTTTCACACTCGACTGTTTGTCGTTAAGGGGTGAGCAAGACAGAATTGATGATTTGGAAATTATTTCCAGGAAACTTTTTTCTTTTGGTGTTTTGTAAAACGTTTATGAGGACTTATTATTTATAACTTGAAACCTACGGAGGGATACCATAAAATCCTCATTATATCTGCATTAGTATTTATTTACAGATAACGCAATAAATTGCGTTTTATATGTCTGAGTTTGAGGATATGAAAGCTTGACAAGAGATACTACTTTCACATCGTTCGAATCTGTTACCCACCGTTGTGATCAGGAGTGATGAAACGACGAAGAGGAGGGGGGTTAAACATTTTCACGATGTCCGTATTTCTCTTTACCCTGCGAAGACTGAAATTCATCTGAATTTATGTAAACAAGATAGGCAACCTACGTGTAACATAAGACTGAGGCGCGTAGCTGACGTCTTCGTGTGTGATAAAATGTAAATTTTGTTGATTAATATTTCTTAAAAACTCCTTCGAACTGAAGTCTTGGACTACGCACTCGCCATGCTTATGAACATAATAACAAAGAAGTTGAAGAATTTTGTAATTGAGAAAAATTATTCCCTTCCCTAATTGTCGTTGCTACAAGGTTGCTTCTTATTTGGAGCATACGAAATACGTATATCTTGCATATTATGTGTATATAGGGAACAAGTTTAAAAAGGCTTATTTTATCAACATGCTGGCCAGAAAATTTAGTCATAATTTCAGTTATAGAATACACGTAGTCATGTGAGATATTGGACCCGTAAAAGAAGAAACCGATAGTATCACATACTGTGTTCTGAGTTGCGAAGAATGAATGAGAAACTTAAACACATTACTGCCAAGAGAAAGTGTTTTTGTTGGTGTTTGTGATAACTGAAGAATAAGAAACAATTAGATGCTACTTATTATTTTATTGTACTTCTAATAGGCTCAACATGTTTCGGGCACTACTATGCCCATCAGCAGGAGCTCACGATTATAATGTTGATTACCACATTGGTCGTTTCGTTCTTGGTTTGATGTAGGTTGGAAGTTAGGTGCAGGTAGGCTGGAGTAGTGTCCGGGCTGCAGGCTATAGCACGACTCATGCCATAGCCTGCAGCCCGGACACTACTCCAACCTACCTGCACCTAACTTCCAACCTACAGCAAACCAAGAACGAAACGACCAATGTGGTAATCAACATTATAATCGTGAGCTCCTGCTGATGGGCATAGTAGTGCCCGAAACATGTTGAGCCTATTAGAAGTACAATAAAATAATAAATAGTATCTAGTTGTTTCTTGTTCTTCAGTTATCACATTGATGCACGATCCAACACACATCAAATTTTACATAATATTTGAAGTTTTCACGGCTAAGACTATGGCGATATTGTCTTCGGGGTTGCTTCGCGACCTTGTATTCTTGTAGAAATTTACTAACGTTTCGAAGAAACCTCTTGACTGCTTCCACAGAGTGTCCATCTACTTTGAATACGGGGGTTCATGAAATACGCAGGCAGTAGTTCCCCCAAAACTTCCGATAAGTACTGCCAGTCTGCACGGATTGACATCGAAGGAACCGTGAATGCTTATTTTATATAAGTATTATTTGTTTTTGGCGCAAAAGCCCCCAGTGGGCCAGGGACTCATCATTCAAGAGGTTTCTAGATCACACACAACGACGCACCGCAGTCAGTAGGACTCCTCTGGACGAGTGATCAGATCGTCGCACACATCTACCTGATAACACACAACACAACAAACTTTCATGCCTCCGGTGGGATTCGAACCCCCAGTCTCATCAGGCAAGCGGCCGCAGACCTACGCCTTAGACCGCGCGGCCACTGGGACCGGCATTTTATATGAGTACAAAGATTTTTAAATGAGAAAGAGATTTTGAGATATATGGTGAAGTTAGTTTTAGTTGAATGTAAGACAGTAGGTACGGAAAAAATTTAGGCCTAAATAGATCCACCTAATTTAATTTAAATGCACGAACCCAAATTTAATCGAACCCTTCTAGTATTTGTGAGGACGAATCATGGGAAAGTGTAAAAGGACGAACACAATCTCCGTAGTGTGTACTCATTTTACTAATTTCGTACAAACTTCCATCAATAGTGAATTGAATTTTCAGTGTATTCTATATTTTCAGTTGTTTAGGATTCTGTCAGGATTTTCGACATGATGTGTCGAAAACTTTTGTCTAGGATAGAAATTAATTTCTAGTTCAAATTTTTCTTCAATTATTTGTACAGTATGACTAAGATATGGTCTTTGCAGTTTTCAACAATAGGAATTCCTTTTCCCTTAATATTAATTGTAATTTTAATGTGACTGTCATGTCTCTGTAAGAACTAAAATATGGATCTCACGTGCAACATGTCATATGTAGACACCGAGAATAAGTGCAAGTGAAAGTAGCGTATCATTTTGACCTTCAAGCTAATGGCAAAGAATTATAATGTTAAACACGCGTCGTCAGATAAAATATAACGTATTAAGATACTGCAATTTCTACATCAGCCCAGAGACATTTTAAAGCCTTGTGAACCATAGTCCGATACAACAAACCTGAGTTCTTTGTTTCACAAGAACTTAAATTGAGTGAGAGTTCTGAAATATACGCTTAACTTTATGGAGAGAATAGCTCCTATACATAACAGATATCCATGAACTATTCTCCTTACTCCCCATAAAAATGGCATGGCACATAAACCAATGTATTGAATTCGTTATGAACTTCGCTAGAATCATATTGGACAGTACACACTCTATGAAGTATATGCAATTTTAAATAAATGTTACAGAAGTATAAACCACTCTCACGTTCCAGTCATTGTTTGTCACTATTTGTGGTGACAAAAATAATGAGAATCAATGAAATTTTTGTCTTTAAAAGTTCCGGATTCCGTCACGACTACTGCAATTAATGTCGGAATCAAAACAATGTACATAGAAGGAAAATCCTAGGAGAAAATGCTCAATTTGGTATAGAAAAGTAACACTCAATTGCTGATAAATTACAATATAATATATTTATCTTGTGTTTCCAGGCCCTCCATGATGAAATATATTATCGAATGCATTTATTTCTCAGGTGTTGCTGTGGGTCACCGCTGCTGCTATGGTTGTAGCCTTGGACCCGACTGGCGTCAGGGTGAAAGAAATGAACCATGTGTCTAATGGTGCCAGAGGCAAGAGGACGCTAGATATCTTTCCACACGTGTCAAGATCTTATGGTTCTGCTGACCGCCGAATATCAACAGGTTCAACTGCAACCTCTAGAGTAGCCATATCAACGCATTACTTCGATCGTGGCACTCAACCGTTAACGATCCGCCACCAGACACGTGTGCCAGGCCATCATTCTGGGACGTCGATACGTCGACAACGCCCTCCTTCTGTCCCAGCGCCTCCCTACGCAGTTCAAATGGAACCTCTAGTGCAGTACTCTCAGCGCGATCCCTTGTACCATCAACAACAGAAAGAAGTATCGTCCGAAAAAGCGCCAGAGCAAACGAGTTCTAACTCTCTTCAGCAGGTAAAGAAAATTTCGACAACTCCTGGCCTTCCAGACGATCAAACAAAGAAGAACCAACATGTCGGCTCAAATGAATTAGCTTCTGCGGATTTAGTGCTACAAAACAACGAAGAAAATGTCATTCAGGCTTCTAGAAAAGATCCTGATTTTGCCGAAAGTAGCCAGATTTTACGTTTCCCTGATTCTTCTGTTTTTCTGGACAGCGAACCCCAGGGTGATCACCTCAGTACTGAGCATTTGTATCCTTATGACGCTAGTTCATACTACATACGAGAGCCAGAGCCTATTATAGAAATAATAGTGAAGGAGTCAAATGAGTCGCTACCACCTCCTCCGACACCACCAAGTCCACCGCCACGACCCCCTACCAAGGAGCCTGTTCAAGTATTTTATGTGAAATACAAGAAGGATCCCACTAAATATGGCAAGGAAGGAAGTGTTATATATGATGCTCCTATACCAGCTGTGACTCCAGCTACTAATAGTGATACAGAAGAACGCTATCCGCCGCCATCGGAAGTTCCCACATATACTGCAACACCGCCACCTTCACCGCCACAAACTACGACACTTAGAACAATTATTCGCCCGGATTCAGAAACATATCATGGCACTGGTCTCCACGTGACATTTGGAGACCCACGTGATGAAGATTCACATGAGGATTATGTGCAACAATCTGCCCCTCACCCTACTGTGATATTTCCTCACCAAAATTTCGGTGTACAGTATCATCATAGGCCTAGTTTTGTTCCTCACGAGCACCAGAAGAGACAACCAGAATCTTTCCAGCAGCAACCACCTGCCCCTTTGCAACCTTCGCAGTCACCATTCCACCAACAAGGGCCGTTCGCTTCCCACCAGCTAGCTTTTCAGAGACCATTGAACTCGCCACCATTTTTTCAACAAAGGCAACCTCAATTTCAACAACCGCCTCCATTACCACAACACGCGCCTTTGTCCCACCAGCCTCCCCCATTTCGGCACTTACCTCCATCGCTGACACCACCGCCGCAGCTACAGCCACAAAAACCACAATTTTCACAACAACCGCCATTCCAATTTCAACAACGTCCTCTACAGGCACCAGTTTCTCACAATCAACGTCTACTTCCTACACAGATCCAACAGTCTCAACAAATCCCTCTGCCCCAAGGACCCGTTTTCCAAGAACCGCTACAAACACCTTCTTTTCAGCAACCCCAAAATCCCCAACAGAGACCTAATTTTGCTGAACCATCTTCAACCCTGGAACACAGGAAACCTATATTTCCGGTACAACCGGGTGCAGGATTCATTCACCACCCTGACCAGCAGCGTAATAATCCTCAGCCTCCAGCTGCTCTACAACAGCAACTTCAGCTGCAGCAACAACAGCAATTTCATCTGCAACAACAACAGCATTTATTTCAACAACAACAACAACAGCAACAGCAACAACGAGAGCAACAACTTTTGCTTCAGCAGCAAAGACCAAACATCCAGCAACATCATCAGTTACCTCTCCAGCAGCAACATCTGCAGCAGCAGCAGCAGCAACAACAACAACATCTGCAGCTGCAGCAGCAGCAACATCTGCAACAGCAGCAGCAACAACAACATCTGCAGCAGCAGCAACAGCAACAGAACCAACAGCAACAATTGCAGCAACTGCAACCGCATTTACTGCCGAACAAACAACAGAATCCTTTCGGTGGAGAAATAGTGAAATCTATTTCACAGCAATTTCGCCTTAATCCAGATGGCCAGACAAATGAGCAACAAACTGGAACTGCGAATAACAGATTCAATCATAACGTTCAGCAGCAGATATTACCAACGCCATCTCCGTTGTTCCAACACCAAACACAAAATCAGCAACCTCTGTTCACTCACCAAACCGTGAATCGTCAACAACCCCAAACAGTCCTACCAACACCTGCTACTAACAACTACTCAGCTCCTCAAAAACTATTTTCTGGCGTGGTATCAAGTACCAGTTCCCCATTGACCGTGACCACGCCAAAGCAACAAGAGAGCAGTACGGAAATAACAAGTAATAAAGAAGACGATAAATATAAGAATGCTATTAATTCAAGTGCATTAGCGGCACTTCCGGATGAAGTCCCCGAAGATTTACGCCAGCAGCTGCTGTCTTCCGGAATCCTCAGCAATGCAGACATCCAAATATTAGATTACGATAAAGTTGGAGATATTCCGATTGAAAATTTACCTCCTGAAGCTCTAGAAAACTTCTACGGGGCTGCGGGTGCTGCCAGCGCACCTGTGCCATCCATCGTTGTCGCAAATGGTTCAGAGGCCCCGGTTGAGATGAAAGTTATCCGCTACGATCCTGCAACAGCTGAAGGACAGGAAGTCGCACAGAAGTATGTAAGGAAAGACGCAACTCAGGTGGACCCCGTGGTACTGAACGATTCCAAATATAACCGCTACTTGCCACTGAAAATAAATGGGGCCCAGTTCCCACTGCCTGATATTCCCGAACTCAGAGGTCGAAATGTAACCAGTGTTGTTGTACTTGCTCCGGTTGATTACGACTTCCAACAGAAGATTAACTACCCTACGGATGATGACTCTAACAGATCAAGCCGGGCGGCTCCCACTGAAGTGCGAGGGGTACAGTTTGTAGCTGGGGATACTCTCAAGGAATTGGTGAAGGAACCTACGTCAGAGAACTTTAAAAGATGGTTAGACAGAGAGAATGCAACAGCTGCTGATCAACAGTCAATTGTTTTGTTGGTCACCAGGTAGGTCTCATAAATAAATTATGTGTTGATTACGTTCGAGAAAAAGACACTTGCAAGGAGCATTGCAATTATTATTATTATTCCGTGCAATTATTATTATTATCATCATCATCATCATCATCTCCTTTGTGCAGGGTATTTATACTTATATTCCTGAGACAAACTGTGTCCCTAGGGAATACAGTGTTGCAGCTATTCTGTTGTTACTATTCATGGTGTTATCGTTAGTTTCAGTGTTGAATCTATTATTATTATTATTATTGTAAGCTCATTTTTCAACATAGTCTTATTTTTTTAGGTAAGTCATACCCGTTGCGTTCTTAGTACAAGTAAAAGATATAATACCTTAAACACAACTGTTTCTACACTGCACAAAAGCAGCTAAATGTTTCGGCTGTGAACTATGGCGATCATCATTCTTACTTTTAGAATCGGAAGCTGTTTAAGAGTTCCTTTCTCCTTCTTTAGCCCTGTCCCTGTTTCTGTTGTCTCCTTTTCCGAGCGTGTCTTTCTGAAGGCAGGCTCGTTTTATTGTAGTTAAAACACCTGAAATACTTTGCATAAGTAGCAGAGAATGAATATATAGACGAATGGGTAGTTCAATAATAAACATTGTGTTTGAATAGCTACATATTCCATATGAAGGTTTTTTAAGTGCAGTACTTAAAACGAAATTATCGTGAGGTTATGACATATACGTGGAAGTCAAGTTGAAGCGCTACGCAAATATGATTTTACACATATGTAATGTATTACTCACTCGACGCTGAAGACTAGGGGGTAGGGATTGTAATATTATATACCAATCAGAAGGTATTTATAGGGCATTGAAGTTAGTGTAGATATTTCCTTATAATATTTAAATTAGTGTAATTGCACACTTACTTACGTGAAGAAGCTGGTAACCACAAACAAACCCACGTCTTTTAACATAGCACATGAGCGAAGGCCTCAATTACACCGTGGCGGAAACCTGAAATCTCGCAAGTAAATTTCGGCTGCCCTGCTTCAAGGCAGCCATCTCCGGTGTATGAATGTAAAAGACGGCGAAGTACGCGAATAAAACAACGCATCTAGAAAATATATATTCTTCAAACTGAAGTACAGGTTGTTAGACGGAAGTGGACTATGACAATGAGTTCCATTCATGTTTATACAATGAGCCACTGTGAGAATGGCGACAATGTGTGGTGTTGAATACATGTGAAGTAGGGGTTATGTTGGACGAACCAAAACTAAATTCCTACCACAATTTTTGTGATGATTCCACCTTAAGACATTAATCACAATACATTTAACGGTTTCTGTCATTACAATTTCGGACTGGCAGGGAGGCAAATTTCATTATCCGGAATTCGAAACGTTCTGTGCCTTAAGTTTAGGTATTCTGGATTCTGCTTATAGGATCCGCTGTATGCCGCAGATGTCATGAATGGGATCGTGAGGCTGTTGGTTCTCAGACCGTAACTTTGAGGTTAATGACAATGCGATGTTTTGTTTGTTTAAAGGTTTGAAAGGCAAAACTTGCATTCGACAACCGCATCAACACAGAGAGCTTGGAAAGTGTTAGCGCTAAACATTGCATACTTTATTATTAAAGGATGATTAAATTTGGTTCGAGTCCACTAATAATAATGATCATAATAACAGTTATAGTAATAGCAGTAGTAATATTCCTGTTTTGTTGTCGTTGTTATTTTATTTCTTCCAGTTGTCACGCAGTTTAAACCGTGTAGTCTTTAGGCAACACAGACAGTGGAACGTTCTGATTCCCACCTGGTGAACAGGTGTTTATTCTCATTTCTGTTGTCAGTTCGTTTTCTATAAAATTCTGTAATTAATTTTGAGTTATTGCACTTGAATTGTGTTGGACATTGACCACCGTCCGAAGTGTATTGAATATATGTTTGATCACAATGCTCGTATATACTGCAGCGAAGCTTGTATGTTGGAATCAGCAGTAATCATAGGCCTGTGTACCAGAGTTCGGTTATAAAACTTAAGAAGGAGATAGCATTACGGAGGGATCAGATGTAAAGCTGCGAACTTGGTTGGACAGACTTAGTACTGGAACTTGTGAAACTCTCTGATTCCGTCAGAGAAGGGAATTTCTTGACATGTTGTGTATGTATCAGTTACTCAGGTGGCGAATTCCTGTACCTTGCTGGTCTCTTAACGAGATGGTTTGTGTAGTTGTACAGCTGCTTGATAATCCGTTTCGGACTACCCAATCGTAAACTCACCAATTACGAGTAACTACCTACAGCTCTAGTATTATTATCTCCAACAACGTCCACTAGTGAACTCCACCCTAAGCCATTTGACATACCTTCCAACCTCAAAGCCTGTGGCCTTCTTATGTTATCCTACAGCCTGCTTTGAATATTTCACAGTATCGCTTTAAAACATGCGTTGCGACAATCTCTGATTGCATTTTCTTCCCCACTCTAGCTATAGGTACAGTCTATAGTAATAATCTGTATTTAGCTGCCCCAGTAGCCCTAAGTAACCTCTATAAATCAGATAGTTTGTCGTTGCGTGACACCATAAAGTCCCTTTTAATTCAGCCCTGTTAGGTCCATATGTTTCCTGATCATTTTGTCGTCAGTGTTACTGCTTTTTAAAGTAAATCTTTGTCTCCATTTCGTTTCTTCAGCCCAATCAGTGGGACCAACACCAAGGATATCTTCATGTATGATGTCGCGACCCAGACGGTAAGCAAGCTTCGTGGAGAACTGAGCTCTGCTTTCGTGGAAGTGGCTGAATCCAACGCAAACAGCCAAGAACTGGACAATCTCGCAGCTGCTTCGGACATCGTGGAGCAATGGGAACAAAGTCCGTTTGAAGTTGAATCAGGTGAAGAACCCTTGGCCGCTTCTTCCGAAATGTATGAAGATAGAGTCCTGCCACATGAAGTAGTTGACATCTCTACAACTGCAACAAACCAGAAACTTATTTACGATGAAATCGAGGGAAAAAAGAAGAGTCCAGTTCAAGGTTATCTTGTAAATGCAGTCTCAGAACCGGACAGTGAAGCAAAAAATGATAAAATAAGCAACATGGTAATTGTTTCTTCTGGGTACAGTAAAACGAGTGATTTTACAGGTCCCGCCGTTTGACACGCTTGCCAACGACCAATATAATTCTAATGATATTTTGTTAAAAAGGATGTTATTCACGGATTTAAAAGTGAGGGTTTTTAGAAAAGAAAAGCATTCGGGGATTGTTCTGGGCGAAGAAGTAGCAATTATTACTAATCTAATCCCCATGGGTGTTGAGGCAGACATCCCATTAACACCGGCCGGTGGATCGTCTCCATGATGAACTACACGGGCTGCTGCTAAATCACTTTACCACCGCGACCTTGACGCAGCTCGCGAACGGGTTTCGTTTGAACACCCCTCGAGTTCTGTACATAGGTCAGTGAATAGCGTATGGAATAAAGACAGTAGCCCTCTCGTCCGCAGGTACTAGACCCATCTAAATGACTGTGTGAGCTATGTGCATCTCATATAAGTTTCCAGTGACTATATATAGGCATGCATGAAAATCTGCGGTCCCTTTTACAAACTTACTTGAAATATGAGGGTTGTTTGACCGTGCATCTTCCTCATGAGATGAAGTGAAATGCCAGCTGGATGCAATTAGGTGATTGTATTGATGTATTCTTAGCTCGACATGTTTCGGATACATACGCCGATCATCAGGAGCATTAGATGTTGAGTTGCAACGTATGGTTTTCTGCACTGAGGTTTTGGATGGGTGGTGGTCTTGAGAGCCGCTGCGTAGGTCGTGTGTACGGTGCGGATGGTGCCGTCGCACGGCACCATCCGCACCGTACACACGACCTACGCAGCGGCTTTCAAGACCACCAATCCACTAACTCGGTGCAGAAAACCATATGCTGCAACTCAACATCTAATGCTCCTGATGATGGGTGTATGTACCCAAAACATGTCGAGCTAAGAATACATCAATACAATCACCTAATTGCATCCAGTTGGCATTTCACTTTATTACTTGAAATAAATTGCAGTATAAAGTCTTCCATGGTATTCTGAAATCTGATATTCGCAAATTTACGAAATATGAACGTGACTTGTGTTACGTGTATGAAGTTTAATTTCGTATCGAATAAACGCTTCTTCAAATCATTTATTAAACTACACACTCTTGCAAACGAGGTAAATGCTCAACGAAATCTTATTTTTTTACTTAAAATTTAATTATATTTGAAAGAATGAACATTTACAGGTCGAAACTGTCTACGTACAATTTGACAATTCAACTCTTCTTTAAGAGAAAACAGCTCATATCTGTTGAGAAGTGCAAATTAATGGTGTTTCAGAAAGCAATCCCTCTTGGTTGTGATAATCTGGAGAAAGTAATAAACATACTATACCGCTAAGATGCACAGTTACTGCTAGCTACATCATGTTGCATTCCTTATGCTATGTAATTACGTTAAATACGAAATTTAATTGGGGTTCTATCAGTTACAGTAAAGCTCAGGAGAATCGTAGTATTTACAAGCTAGACTTTAAACATCCGATCCATAAACCATTTGGTACTTTTTATGCTCTTTCATTTTATCAGATTACTTCGAGAAAGTTTTAAAGGAACTGAAGCCGAGGAGCCTTGAATGCCAACCGGAATGTTGAAAATTATTTGTGCGCGATATTGATTCATTTCTGGGTCATCGGCCCATAGGAATATCGAACTTATGGGTGTTCAGTCGACCGAGATTGTGTGACGACAGACTGCTGATGATTTCCTGGTCATGTCTGTTGCAGCAGGGAACTTGAACATCCGGAAGGGGGGGGGGGGAAGGGGGGCCGTGACTGAAGGTTACTTAAACTAGAATATTATTCTTCCATCTTAACGGATAACATAATCTCATGGGAATAAAACTACGGACCACGAATAATATTAAGCCGCTAAAGTTTTATCCAAACAAGAAATATTTTGCAGAGATTAGCCTGTAACTCATTCAGGATCAGATATGAGGAGGAGGAGGATGAGGAGTGCAGTTAAAGGAACCCTTACTTATTTCTTGGTCTGTTTGCTGTATTTGGTCAAGTACATCGTGTATATGTATATAATATCAGATAACGGAATGACTGTGAGTGATGAATTCCCGCAACTCCTCTTTGTAAGAGTCATGTAACACGGCACAACAAATTTTAACTCTTTGGCCATAACGTCTGCTACATTAGGCGGTTTTAACGAAAGCGGATTTGGTGTTAATAAAATATGGCTATTGAAGATGTAACGTGCACAGTTTCTTTGATATATTCGGCTTTTTTAAATTTATGTGCAAGACATATGGACGTGCGTGACATATGTTATTAATTTTTTGACGTTTTTCTGACCGTGCATCTCAGTATATTTATCTCAGTAATTAACCAACTTCATGCACAAAATTTTTGTTTTACAATAAGTTTATTTCATGCCTCTACATGGTACCAGAGGCTGCGTAATGCAATTTTGACCTATTGATGATGGGCACATGTGCTCGAAACATGTAGAGGCATGAAATAAACTTATTTTAAAACAAAAATTTTGTGCATCAAGTTGGTTAATTACTGAGATAAATATGTTATTCAGTTGGCACAATTACGTTATTTAAATGAGAATGTATATATGTTCACGAATGAAACATATTATCGAATTATTGTTAACAGAAACTACAACAACACTGATGTAAAAGACAGTAATGAAATATACACGGTTGTGACTCAAATTACAACATATGTAGTATAAATCAGTTTTTTTTTTCAGATTTGGAGTCAGTACGTCAGAATGAATTTTTAAGTAAGCTTTTTTTAGCTTGCACCTTTGTTGGTCTTTGTAATTTGTACAGTCTTACATTGTTACAATTAGTATTCCAGTGCCCTTCATGTTGAATATGCGAAATCTCAAATGAATTGTAGGTTACTCCCAACATTTCATATATGTCTAATCTCTGCTTGGAGTTTTCATTTTTTGGATAAATCCATTTTCGTAAACAATTGTTTTTCCAATGTGATATGTTATTCCTTGTACAGTGTATGTATGCCTTTATGTGTGATTTTATACTTTTTTCTAAGTTTTCTACGAGTAAAAGTGTTTCATATACAACAAAGGGTTTTTGACATTGCTATCCATCCCATGAATCCACCTTATCTTGTACATTATTTACTTCGGAATAAAATTATGTTAGCAGAGGAGAAGTAAAATTGTAGCTGTATCCTATCCCTCAGCTAGGTGTGTAATTAGCAAACAATTTTACCTTCATTCTCGTTTAGATAGGAATTATACGTGATTAAATTTATCTCGTGAATTGCTTGACCCTTGTTGTGGAAGGCCACTGTGATATTGCCATTTTAGGTACTAAATTTCGAGTGCGGTTCACAATACATTCATTTCTCAGCTTTGCTGTGTAGTATGGCTGTAATTCCAAGTGTGAAACGAATAGAAGTTTGCGTCTAAGTTGCGTTTATGAACAGTGGAGCCAATACTCCAATTTCGAGTACACAAGCGTTTGGTCTTCTTGTTTGTTTCTACTTAAGAACTGGTAGATAACTTAAGTTTCGAGAGAGCCTGCTGCATTCATTTTTAGAGTGCAAATGAAGCTGGAGACAGCGGATTTTTTCGAAGCATTATTAGTCGCCCGTGATAGGTTACTACACTGTGTTATCGTTCAAAAAGTCACAGTTTAAACGTAAGTTTTAATGTCCGGTAACCAAGTTCTTAGGCAGTCTGGACGCGTAAGTGTATTCTTTATCAGCAGAGTGTGTTGTCAGTTGCATTATTTTCTGTTCTAAGTTATAATTCATTTGTTTCAAGCGATGATGTGTTTGTATGAATCTTGCCGTACACAGTAGTCGCCTGGTCATCCGTGCTGTGTGAGAGGATGACCCCAGTGGTCCGGATTAGGACGGAATCTGGACCACCGAGGGGAAACGCCCTCGTGTAAGTACCACGTAACATATAAAAATCGTTACTCAATGCATGAATTCTTTAAAGCGGAAATACTGTACTTAACAGTATACGATGATGATGATGAGGAGGAGGATGAGGACGACGACGACATGATATAGTAATAATTTCAATAAACAATACTGAGCTACCTTTGGCCCAGAATTGTCCAGATCACCCGGGAGTCCGGCTTACCGAAGGATTTCTGTACTCTAGTGTGAGCCTAATTCAAGATGTAAAAGTAGTGGGAGGGAGATAATATTAGAAAGGAAGGAGGAGAAAGTGAAAGAAAGTTTGTTAAAATGAGTGGAAGAATGAATGAGGAGCCAGTTAATGCAATTCCTAGGCCTAATGAATCATTACTGTTTCGGATACAGGTTATAATTTTAAGGACCAATTGTTAGCACATATTGGAAGATAAGAGTAGCCTATTGTGGAGATAGACAGTTCCACCACTAACGCGTTCAGTTTCTAACAACTTGTGTCAAGTTTGAAGTTTTCATCCTTCATGACTACTAGGAAGACTGAGGACAAGAAGTGCAAATGAGAAATAAACCTAGTATCGCATTTAGCAGAAGAAACTCTGTTAGGTAACTGTTTCCTAGACTTATTTTAATTAATTACAGTCGAACTCGGTTATGACGACATCGGTTTAGACGACACCTTATCTTTAGCTTCAGATATTCTGTGGTACCAGGTAATTCCTCACTGTTAACCGTAACATAATACTCCTCGGTTAAAACAACACTCGTTTATAAAGACACAAAATATTCAGTCCCCTTTAGGACGTTATAAACAAGTTCGACACTACTTTGTTGTAATATTTGATAGACATTCAACTTTGGTTCATATTAGCGCCGAACTTTAGCTGTAACACAGATTTACAGACGTTGCTACAGAATGTACGTTATTGTGATTGAGCCTTATTTATGTTAACAAATATTTGTTGTAGTTCAGTTGTGAATTTATTGCTAGCAAATACAAGAAGAAGTATCTCTTAGTGTGTTAGACTGTATGCCCAGTGCAGCTTATCTTTAGGGCTTGTACACATACAGGCAGACAAGACTAGACCAGACTAGAAGAAAGCCGCCTGACTCTTTGAAACAGATTTAAATGTCGGAGATCATACTGCGTAAATTACATGCGATGAAGTCATGGCCACACGCGATGAGACTTGTTTGTCTTTTCTGGAGCATAATGTTTAGAGTGTCATTGTTTGCCATTCAGCAGGGAAATTGAAGGGAAAACTTGTCCGGTTCGGACACAATGTGCGGAAAAAGAGTTTCTTTTGTAAAGTCTAGCACCAGGGGCACTGTTCGGAAGGCATGAGATGATATCGGACAGGATATGGGATTTGACGGTACACGTTAGTGAGAGATTTGAGGTTCATAGAGGTGTGATGAACATGCATATTTTCTGGAATGTTATGTTCTCTCGACTGGTACGTGGTTACCTTCCGAGGGTGTATAGTCCATCCATTTTCAGAGTAAACCACTCAACGTGACGTCATCTCGCAGAATACTTGTATCTTAATAACACTGTAAACAGATCCCGCCTGGTAAATAGATCGATGTTTCGGAGAAGCGCACTGTCCCTATCTTCAGGAATCAATACAAACATCGTATCAGTCCTGACCACTGAGGCGGTAGGCTTCTCCGATACGCTGGTATATATTCACCACTTTACATGGCATAACTTCCCAGAAAACATGAACTGTGGTAATTATGGTTTCATTAGAAAACTACTTGTAAAATAATTAGTACATGTATCCTCTTATTTTAAAAAATCCAGATTAAAATGTGACAAAATATATCGCGCCCTTTTTGTCGAGTTAAGGTTCGTTCGCAAAATTGCGAAAAGTGACTATTAGCTTCATCATGTCTGTCCTTCTGTCCGCATGGAAAAACTGGCTCCCATTGGACGGATATTCATGAAATTTTATATTTCAGTATTTTTCGAAAATCTGTCAGGAAAATTCAAGTTTCGTTAAACTATGACAAGAATAACGGATATTTTACGTGAAGTGTAATATACGTTTTTTATATGTCTCGCTCAGTTCTTCTTAGAATGAGAAATGTTTCAGACAAAAGTTGTATAGAAAATGAAGGCACACATTTTATATTCAAGAACCTTTTTTAAAAAATCGTGCCGTTTATGAGATAAGGTGGAAAAATGTCGTACAGCCGGACAGATCACTGATGACAGTATGGCGCATGCGCGTTGCATGCTGAGTACCTAGGCTACAGTCACACACTTATGATATGTAATCCTTATAGATTTTCCACTGCAACAATGGTGGCAAGAATGCACCTCAATGTTACGTTATACGCACATTGCACGTCTTGGTAGAATGGATCTTTGTCGTCGCCGTCACCATGCGAAAGTCGCAGTTAATGCAGCTGAGTACATGACCATGTTGAAAGAAACGCAGCGCAAATTTGGTCTCCGTGACTATTAGTACTAGATCACGTTGACTCGGTTTCTTTGTTGTGAGCACGAGTGGTCTGTTATGGCCTGGTCTGGTTTGCTTCATCAGGTAGGCCACAATTGAAAGCCGGCACAAAACATTAAACATTGCGTGTATTAAATTACTTCTACTTACACCAGTTTAAACAGTCTTAAGTATCACACATTCAATCATTCGTGTTTTCATTCATGTGGCCACACCTGCTGCTTTTACTGGAATTGATGAATTCTTGTTGAAAAGAAGCAAAATATTTACTACTCTTCTGTTTCAGAAATGTCGTGCTTCCAATACTGGAAATCAGACGTATTTCTGGGGAACATTAATAAAGACCTCGGTATGATTTTTTTTATATTTTCATTGTTACATCGTGCATGTTGTCGATTTACTCAATTATTATACCAACCGCTGCACATATAGAAAATTTACACATTAAAACATTGAAAACGCTCCGACATGTTTCGGTCCTAGAACCATCATCAGGGAGCCATATCGTCCTTGCTAAAGTCACACTATAAAAAGTCACATTAATTTTGCTGTACCAGTTGGGTATTGTGGCAGCATGCCCTGCAGCGCACTCTTCGCAACATAACATTACACAACACGGCATGTTGCCACAATACCCAACTGGTCCAGCAAAATTAATGTTACTTTTTATAGTGTGACTTTAGCAAGGACGATGTGGCTCCCTGATGATGGTCCTAGGACCATAACATGTCGGAGCGTTTTTAATGTTTTAATGTGTAAAATTTTATAAATTTTATATGTGTGCAGTGGTTGGTATAATAATTGAGTACCTCAGTATGAATTGCTGTTTACCGCCCGACAATCGAAGGACGTGTCTCATTGATATAATATTGGTGTCAATGCTGTCGGATTTCGTATTTAATGGGGACGTACCCCTCTTTTTTCGAAATGCGATTATGAATTATCTCAGTGAAATTTGTAGGATTTCTGCCAGAATGTGTTTTGAAGTGACGGATTGTAATTTTTTTAGTCTGTACAAGGTGCTGATAAGTCCTTAGCCCGACCAGGAAGGAAACAAGCTAATATTTCTGTCAGAATGGCGTGAATTTCCTTCGGCGCCTTGCCTTGCAGGGGGGGGGGGGACTTGATGACTGCTCGTGTCTCGATGTTGTTGAAATCACGCGCGTCCCTGACATGCTTCCGAGCTTGTGTCCTTCCTGGTCCGGCTAAGGACTTATCAGCACCCCAGTACATTGTTTGGTGTTACTGACGATTTCCGGCAATACGCCCAGAGAGCTTGTGATATACAACAACATGGATGCTTTGAAAACAACTTTCAGGCGTTTGTTTAATGCTCAGTATCTCTGTGAAAAAATTTATTAAGAAAATGAGTTTATTTTTCCAATTTATTCCACAGTAAGTGACTTTTAAGATACAAACTGACGTTGAAATTCAAGAGAAAGCAGAACTGTGTATTTTAAATGTACTGTAAAAGACAAGGCTTTGCGAGACTTTTGGACGGTAGATATTTTATCCTTGAAGTCCGACATTCATTGGCACTGCATAAAGCATCATTTCGTTCCCCGCAGACAAAACAGTCTGAATCAGAAGTACAAAACAGTTGGTTCTCTATACGTAAGTAGTAGGTGTTTAATATATGAAGCACGTGAAATGTATGAAGGCAAATATAGAAGTTGTGCTGTCAAAACGCAGAACCTGCCGTACGTATTGTTGCCACTGAGAATTAATTACGTAAGTGCATGTGTGTTTTTAACATTTAAGTGTTAATTCAAGACTTTTTTCTGTAGGACATCTTTAATTAAATATCAATTGCAGCATCGTATTGTGTTATATTAATATTAATAAAAGTACAGATTTTTTCAAAAGAAACTGTGCAGCTGATATGGCTGCTGATAAAATTCAGTGCACAGTTGTTTGTGAAAGCTCTTTCCTTAAAATACTGTAACTAAAAATCGATCTATATGTATCTGTAGAAAATCCCTGTATAAATTTTTAAAACAGCAACACATTTACAAATTGTACTGAAAAAATGCTCGGAAAAAATTATGGTCTCCATTTTATTGATATTACTACTGGTCCTTCTATAACAGTTATCACAAACTGGCGAATTTCCTAGCGCCAACCACAGGATAAAAGTTAAGAACACAAAAGGAAAAGAATTTGAAGACATCATTATGGATGTTAGCCGAAACATGTAGAGTGAAATTAAATTTGTATTACATGGATGTAAAGTACATTTATCAGATTTTTGGGGGTTAATATAGACAAGCGTCACTGAAGAAAGGTGAACCTAAAATAATGTGTGAATTTATACACAAATAAATGTTTAAAAACCACATTTTTAACTCACGACATAGAGCACACGGGAAGTTTCTTGAAAATTTCAGCCTGTGACCGATTAGGTATACTTATAACGTCACTCTTTTCCTTGAGGCTCATCAAATCACACGCCTATCTCCCTTACATAACGACCATAAATTTCCCTCGGAAGATTAAAATATTTATAGCGCTAAGTGAGTTTACTTCTACAATATGTAGGTATAACACTAAGTACGTACTTTCATAAATAATTTAACTCCATTGGTAAAATCTCTCCATAACTGCCATCTTCCTGTACGTGTAAGTTAATGTACTTCCTTTCATTTGTGATGTCATCAAGTTTCCTTCCTCTGGATGCTGTAGCATTCATGTGCTATTCGCGACAGCTGCTCGGCCATAATGTGACCCGTCTCTTGAACCATATTATAGAAGTGACCGTCCTTGTTCTGCAGCAGAATGTGAGGATGGTCAAATTCCACCATGATTCCAGCTTCCATGACTAAAACCCTGTCAGAATCCGCGATTGTGTTGAGGCGATGAGCCACAGTAAGCACTGTGCAGTTCGTGAATTTAGTGCGGATAGTTTTCTGGATCAGCGAGTCAGTGTGTGGGTCTACATTCGCCGTCGCTTCGTCTAATATTAGGATCCTGTTTCTGCGAAGGATAGCTCGAGCCAAACACACTAGCTGCCTCTGGCCAACACTAAAGTTACTACCACCTTCTGCTACATGACTGTCTAGTCCGTGAGTTTCATTTATGGAATCTTTCAGCTCAATGTCATCAAGAGCTCGCCATAACATATAATCAGGGTACATACCAAATGGGTCTATGTTTCTACGGAGAGTTCCAGAGAAGAGAACTGGGTCCTGTGGAATGATGGAAATATGTTTACGCAGTTCGTGGAGACCTATTTTCCCTGTATCGACTCCATCAATTCTAATAGTACCCTGTAGGTTTGCGAGGCGAAATATTGCGGCTATCAGGGAGGACTTTCCTGCACCTGTCCTTCCCACAATTCCAATTTTTTCCCTGGACTCAATGGTGAGGTTAAGATTCTTTAATACAGAAGGCTCACCACTTTCTCCGTACTGCAGGTAGACTTCCTCGAATTCTATTCGTCCTTCTAATGGCCACATTCTGGGAATCTTTGTATCGTGAGGCGTCTCGAGGAGAGGCTCTTCTGGCACGTATTTGTATTCAACAACTCGTTCAGCTGACATCATTTGGTTCGCGGCTTCGGCTGTCTGACGTATTCCCCATTGCATCATTCCAACTAGAGCCATGGACTGAGTAATGGCGAGTCCCACATTACCACCAAGCGCGTCTTCTATTAACAGGAAACTGAAGATAACAAATCCAATGAAAATAAGGCACATAATATCTAGAGAAAACCCGAAGGCCTGGCTAGTAGTAATAAACATGTACCACGCAGATGAATGTAGATCTTGATGTTTGTCGAACTCTTTCCGTAAGATATCCTGTGCTCCATAGGCTCGGATTGTAATCAGGCCTCGCAGAGTGGCGTTTAAGTGCGTGAAAACTGGGCTCTTCATGATTCCCTCAAGACGTTTCACATTCTTAGACGTTTTCAAATAGATTTTACGGATGAACCAGAAGAGCAAGCCCATGATAACAATAGGAATTAGGAAGTATATGTTCACAGAAACTGCAACTAACAGACTACCAGCCATCATCAAGACAATCTGCGAAGCGTCCATAATTGCTTTAGGCAGAAGTTCGTCGACGGAGCCCATGTCTTTTGAAAATCTGTTCATGATTCGACCCGAAGGGTTAATATGAAAAAAGTGCATATTTGTATGGATAATGCTGTTGAACATTGAGTTATGCAGATTGGAAGAACAACTCATGCAATACTTGTAGAAACTGAAAGAACGGATGATGGTAACGACGAATAGCGTCGTCATGATGCATGTATATATATACATGTAAGTGTTTGTGCTAAGCATCTGTTCGAGCCTAAATTTGTCTACATCTCCCAGCTCTGAATTATTATCCACTTTCCATGTCTCCGGCCAATTTTGTCCCTCATAAAATGTTCGAAGTTCCTCTTGTGTAGTCCAATAAGCCATCCACCAATCAGTGACACTTGCAGCAGTTTGGGCCAGTAAAAACAAAATACCGATGACAAACACAACACACAAATTGGCACCAGATCTAAAATATTCAATGTATATAGACTGCTTTAACATTCCCTTTGAAGAAGCCTCGACATTGACCGGCAAATTTACCTCGTCAGGTTCTGTTCCTGTAACTTTTTCATCCGAATATGCATGTGTGGTTGAGACTTGCGAGATCTTTCGCAGCAAATTATTTATTGGTCCATTATCAAAACGTTCCGCTTCTGGCTTCTCATCGGAAGAGAAGGAGTTAGATTCTTCCAAACCCAATAGCAGAGCGTAGTCCTTGTGACTCCCCAGTAACTCTTCAAAGGAACCCTGCGCTTCAATTTCGCCGTCATTGAGGATAATTACATGATCTGCATCTCGAAGGTACTGAATCTGATGTGTGACCAATATACGGGTTTTGTTTGCTAAAAGTGAAATGATGCAGTCGTTGAAGAGGCGTTTTCCTACATTGGCGTCCACTGCGGACAAGGGATCGTCTAGCAGGTAAACGTCGGCTTCGTTGTACACGGCTCTGGCAAGACTGATCCTCGCCTTCTGTCCCCCAGACAGTGAAGATCCCCGATCTCCTACCAACGTAAGGTCACCATACGGGAACTGTTTGAAATCTCGTTCCAAAACACAAACTCGAACCACTTCGTCATATCGTGTTCTATCAAATGGACGACCAAACACAATATTTTGCCGAATAGTAGATGCAAATACCCAAGGTTCTTGACATGCGTAAGATAATTTACCACTTACATTTATAAAGCCTCTAGATAATGCTAATTCACCTAGAATTGCTAGCAATAGCGAACTTTTACCTGATCCTACCTGTCCGATAATTGCTATCAGCGTCCCACGCTTCGCTCGCAGGTCTATGTGTTTGAGCGTATCCTCTTTAATATCGGCATTCCACTTTGCTGTGATGCTGTCGAGAATTACACCATCAGTACCACTGAAAAGAATTTTTGCATTTTTTTCTTGTGAAGTGCTTTCTTGAAACTCTTCCAGCATAAGAAACTCTTCTAAACGCTTGATTGACACTAGAGTTTCTGCGATCTCAGCCACACCACGTACAAACAGCGCTGACATGCTCATCCCCAGTACTGTGAAATACGATTGGAATACGAACACTTTATCAGCTGACAACTTGTCGCCAAACAGCACTAGAGCGACAAGAGTGCCGAACATAGCTATTCGAGTTGTCGTAATTTGAAAAGTCATAAACAAACCACGGATATACGATGTCTTTATTACTACGTTCAGTTCTGCTTTGCGGGCGAGACTTACCATCTGAGCGAAAGGTCGTTCCCAAACATACATCTTAATCACTTGAATGCCTGAAATAATTTCATCCATGAGTCTCACCCGTTCATCCGTCCTGACTGCTGTCCGTTGCCGGTAGATGGACGTTAGTTTCCCTGTGTACACTTGCAATGGAACTATTAGAAAGACAATCCCTATACCAATAAGACCAGCGTACCCAGCGTTCACGAACAAAAAGTAAGTAATTATGATGGCAGATAGCGGAGCAGTCCACATAGCATGCAAGAATATGGAGACCATATCAAAACGACTGACGTCATTGGAGAGCAGGTTGACTACTTTCCCAGCAGCCGTCTCACCAAGAGCAGTGCGGCTTAAGCGCAGTGACTTCCTGTAGATGAGAGAGCAGCAAGCCGCGCGCACCCTCATGCCGATATGAAAAGCCCTAACAGTGAAGTGGTTGAACATCAACATGCTTAGCAACGTGAGCAGAAATAATCCGCCTGCAAATAAATATGCTTCTTCTTTTGTAGTCGTGCTGCCTGGATTGAAATACCCCAACAGCCAGCCCAGAAGTATTGGTTGAAACAGTCGTATTCCTAGGTCATTGACCACGTGGAGTATGCCAAGGCTTGTGTATTCCCACGTGAATGCCAGTGCGATTGCCTTCAGCAAACTCGGTTTCTTCTTTCCTGATTGTTGCGTAATATTTAACTGCCTCTCCCACTGCGCCTGCAGTTTGTTACCCAGGTATTCAGAAGCATCAGTCTTCAGAGGACTGTATAGGTCTTCCTGTGCCAGATCCTTATGATATCCCTTCTTGAACAAGCCAACCGTCCACCAAAACAACGTTACTGAAATCAGGTTAGCGTTCTCTCTGGGATTAGGATTGTCCAACTTACTCCCCGTGTCCATGATCTTGTATGATTTTCAAGCACACCAACACAATCACAATCAATGAAGAAAACTTGCAATTAGATAATGTCACTTTCTTGGTTACTGTACTATAAGTTGCTATGATACTTCAAAGTTCCGAAACGCACGTTCAACTGAAAAAAAAAAAAGAGGTCTTGGTCTAGTTATAAAAAGATTCTTGAATGATAACAATGACACTGAATTACTTGAGCAACTTTCTTACGTTTACCCTCTTCAAGAACAATAGCGCTACAAACATCGAATGACATGCAAAAACCACGATCGCACTCCGGCTACATCCAAGTACTGATAATATTGCAGTAATCAGTCGTTACTCTGCGTTTATACTAACCTGTATCCGTCCCCTTCCAATACTGCTACCACTCACGTGATACAGTTTCCTTGTTTGCAGTCAGATTAAATTTGTATACAGAATGCTTTTCAGATTCAGCGTGATATCTTGGAATGATAATTTTTTGCGATGTAACATAACGTGTTACTCAAGAAAATATACGCTTTATTTCATAGGTAGGAATTTTAATAATAGAAAATATACCGTCGATAGCAACAAAGAATATTTACTATACATACGAGCAATTTACTTAAACTATGTTTCGGCCGAAATATGCCACGGTCCATGTAACGCACAGAACTGTAGAATGCTAAGAAGAATTGTTGATGTACAAGATGCTTAAATTTAAATTAGATCTCACTTTGCAATGCAGATATGATTTTAAGAGATTTTTGTAGTAATATCATACTAAGATTATAGAAAAATAATTTGGAGTAACGTCTAGAAATATACATATATATATATATATTTATTTATTTATTTACTAATAAATTGTATTGAGTTCTGGTGTAGTATAACCATTTTATATTCAAGGATAATTTCGGTCGTATATAGATATGGGTTTATTGTCGTTTTGGATGGAAAGTAATTAATGGATTTGTCTTTCAGCATTCTTTAGATTTTGAACTGTGATGAATAGGATAAGTGTTGGTTTATTCCGAAACCAGACCATGAACGCCATGGGGGCAGCGGCTTCCTGTGCGGGTGCATATACGTATATAAACTGTGTACACTTATATATGTGTATAATGTTCTATTATAAATATACTGTGCATATATATATATATATATATATATATATA
>Ga0131853_10002631_pt1 | contig 32055 bp, 28 predicted proteins | sample TergutLab28metaG_FD_92764 | JGI IMG/M metagenome (GOLD analysis project Ga0131853, IMG submission 92764) | Labiotermes labralis P1 segment gut microbial communities from Petit-Saut dam, French Guiana - Lab288 P1 (version 2) (version 2) | ecosystem: Host-associated > Arthropoda: Insects >... | reverse complement strand
TCAGCTTTCCTTAATGCTACTCATAGTGAAACTAAGGTGCATAAGCAACTGTAGTTGAGCATGAAAGGTATATAGTAAAGCATTAGATGAAGTCTAATCAGCTTTCCTTAATGCTACTCATAGCGAAACTAAGGTGCGAAGCAACTGTAGTTGAGCATGAAAGGTATATAGTAAAGCATTAGATGAAGTCTAATCAGCTTTCCTTAATGCTACTCATAGTGAAACTAAGGTGCGAAGCAACTGTAGTTGAGCATGATAGGTATAATGTTAAGGCTCTAATGTTAAGTAAAATCGAAACGTGATGAGTTTTAAGTTTGGCAAAGTAGGTGTAAGAAGTAATGAGTGAGAATAATGAGATCGTGTGTTCATTCTGTGGTAAACTCCACGATGAAGTACAAAAAATTATTGCCGGACCAAATGTTTTTATTTGCGATGAATGCATTAGTATGTGTGCAGAAATCATTGAAGAAGAAGAGTTTGTTAGCTTAAGCGATGAGTTCAAAGATTTGCCTAAGCCAAAAGAAATTTATGCGATGTTGAACGACTATGTGATTGGTCAGGACGAAGTGAAGAAATTATTATCGGTTGCCGTTTATAACCATTACAAACGACTGATGTCTAACTGCGAGGAAGACAGTGACGTGGAAATTGCTAAAAGTAATATCCTAATGGTTGGTTCAACGGGAAGTGGTAAAACGTTACTGGCTCAAACCTTAGCAAAAGTATTGAATGTCCCCATTGCTATGGTTGATGCGACCTCCTTAACCGAGGCTGGCTATGTGGGAGAAGACGTAGAAAACATCCTATTAAAGCTCCTACAAGAAGCGGACTTTGATGTAGATCGTGCGCAACGCGGCATTATTTACATCGATGAAATCGATAAAATTGCTAAAAAATCTGAGAACGTCTCCATTACCCGTGACGTCTCTGGTGAAGGGGTGCAGCAAGCCCTTCTAAAAATATTAGAAGGAACCGTGGCCAATGTGCCGCCTCAAGGTGGACGGAAGCATCCAAACCAAGAGTTTATCCAAGTCGATACCAAGAACATTTTATTTATGGCAGGCGGTGCTTTTGCCGGTATTGAAGAAGTGGTAAAACGTCGCGTTGGAAAGAAAGTCATTGGTTTTGGTGCCGATAGCAAAGCCAACAGCATGACCGCTCGTGAAATTTATTCAGAGGTTGAATCGGAAGATTTACTAAAGTTCGGATTAATTCCAGAATTTATCGGTCGCTTTCCAATCCTTGGTGCACTGGCCCCTCTTGAAGTAGAGGACTTAGTGCGTATTTTAACGGAACCGAAAAATGCGATTGTGAAGCAGTACAAAAAGATTTTTAGTTTAGATAACGTCGATCTGATCTTTGATGAGGATGCGGTCATGGCCATTGCTGAAAAAGCCATTCAGAAGAAAACTGGTGCCCGTGGTCTCCGTTCAATCATTGAATCGATTATTACAGACATTATGTTTGAAATTCCATCCAATGAGAACATTGAAAAATGTATCATCACACGGGCGGTCATTGAAGACAAGGTAGCCCCTGAGATTATCGAGCGAGCGGCTTAGTAAAATTTGGATTTTGCTCCCGGTTATGGTAAAATAAAAAGAAGCAAAGGAAGCTTAGGCTTCCTTTTATGTTAAAGTACTTTGAGATACTTTTAGAGGTGAATCAAAATGAAAATTAACGTTAATGAACGCGAAGAATTAATGTTGCCGTTGTTACCTGTTCGTGGCATCGTTCCTTTGCCTTACAACGAAGTCACATTAGAAGTAGGGAGAGAAAGGTCAGTTGAAGCCCTTTTAGCCGCCGATGAATCGAATGGTCATTTGCTGTTATCGCCTCAACACGATCTAGCGGCAGAAGACCCAAGTAAAGAGTCCTTATCGGAAGTAGGGGTTGTTGCTAGTGTGATCAATACGGTGAAACTAAGCAGTGGCAATTACCGTGTAAAATTCAAAATTCACGTGAGGGCCTACATTGAAGAAATGATCGATGCAGGATTGTTTTTCAAGGTACAGGTTTCCACGATGCCACAAGTTAGCGATGAAACGGCAGAAGAGGAGGTTTTAGCTCGGCTATTACATAAAGAGATTACGGTTCCTAACAACCGACTTTTCTTGCGCCCGATCGAATTGAAACGCCTCATTAAGACGCGTCCTAAATTAGACTTACTAACCGACGTGGTGGTGTTTAATTTAAACGTTCCAGTTGAAGAGAAATTTAAGTATTTAGAAATGACCGGTGTTAGCCAAAGATTACGTGCCATCTTAGAAGACATCCAAGTGGAGAAGCAGTCGGCAGAACTTGAGGCCAAGCTTAATAACGAAATGCGTAAATCGGTGGCTCAACATCAGAAAGACTACATGTTACGGGAAAAAATGAAGGCCATTCATAAGGAATTGGGAGACGAGGCATCAACCAACGCAGCGGTTCAGAAATTCCAAGAGCGTTTAGAAAAAGCAGGAATGCCTAAAGGGGTCAAGCAAAAAGTGAAAGATGAAATCAAACGCTTTGAAATGACCCCAACGCAAGCGGCTGATTCAGGCGTTCTTCGTAACTACATCGAATGGATGCTTGACGTCCCATGGTCAAAAACGACCCGCGATAAGAAAGATTTAAACTTTGCTAGTGACGTCTTAGACTCCCATCATTACGGTTTAGAAAAAGTAAAAGACCGGATTTTGGAGTACTTGGCGGTTAAAACGATGACAGGGAAAACCCCACCAGCCATTCTTTGCTTAGCTGGTCCTCCAGGTGTCGGGAAAACGTCTCTAGCTAAATCCATTGCCGAATCGTTAGGACGCAACTTTATTAAAGCTTCTCTCGGAGGAGTTAGGGACGAAGCTGAAATTCGCGGACATCGCCGAACCTACATTGGTGCTATGCCTGGTCGTATCATTCAAGGAATGAAAAAAGGTGGGACCATTAACCCCGTCTTCTTGCTCGATGAGATCGATAAAATGTCCAACGACTTTAGAGGCGATCCATCTTCAGCGATGCTGGAAGTATTGGATCCAGAGCAGAATTCCAAATTTAGCGATCACTATTTAGAAGAAGAGTACGACTTATCAAAAGTGCTCTTTATTGCCACGGCTAACGACCTATCAAAAATACCAGCCCCTTTACGTGACCGCATGGACATCATTAACGTATCCAGCTATACGGAAGTGGAGAAGTTTGAAATTGCTAAACGTCACTTGGTTGAAAAACAACGAACTGCCCATGGCTTAAAAGAAACCCAAGTAACCTTTGAAGACGATGCGTTAATTGGCATGATCCGTCATTATACAAAAGAAGCAGGTGTGCGTCAGCTAGAACGTACCATTGCCGAAGTTTGCCGAAAAAGTGCCCGTCAATTATTGACCACCAAGGAAAAGCTAACCGTTCAAGTTGATGTGGCTAAAATGGAAGAGTTACTTGGTAAGCATAAGTTTGAGTATGCGTTGTCGGACCAGGAAGATCAGATTGGTGTGGTAACGGGGCTTGCATACACGCAAGCAGGTGGTGACATCTTACCAATTGAGGTGGCTCATTTCAAAGGAAAAGGAAAAATCGTCCTAACGGGGAAACTTGGCGATGTGATGAAAGAATCGGCTAGCATTGCAGTGAGCTATGTAAGAAGCCGTGCCAAGGAGTTTGGTATTGACGAAAAACTTTTTGAGAAAGAAGACATCCACATTCACGTCCCAGATGGCGCCACTCCTAAAGACGGTCCATCGGCTGGTATTACCATGACCACTGCCATTGTGTCGGCGTTGACCAACCGTAAAGTACGTCGTGATATTGGAATGACCGGCGAGGTAACCCTACGTGGACGGGTGCAAGCCATCGGCGGCTTGAAAGAAAAATCCATCGCGGGCCATCGTTCGGGACTAAAGACAATTTTGATTCCGAAAGAGAACGAGAAAGACCTTGACGACATCCCACAATCGGTCCGAGATGAATTAGAGATCATCCCGGTCTCGATGATCGATGAAGTGTTGGAAAAAGCGTTGATTTAGGAGAGCTGAGGTAGAGGAGGTGTTGGTCAAATAGGCAATAAAGTTCGAGGAATTAGTTTCCGCTTGAATTTAAATCCTATTTGGCAAAGGTATGAAGAAGGACATAGAAGAAATCATAGCAAGCGTTGGCAAGTTAACTGAGCTAGTAGAAAGCGATAGCAACGAACAGGTCACGATTAATTTAGATGAGACCGATGACATTCGCGTGATTAATATCGGTGGTGCGGTTGAAGACGGCATTGGCCAGATTAAAGACTTATTTGGTGACATCAATACAGAGTCGATGGGTCGAACCGTTGGTCATTACGTTAGAATAATGGTCGACACTTTTCTCATCTTTTTAGGAAGCATCTTTATTTTTGTTGGTTCTGTGTCAACCATTTATACGACACCACCGATTTGGGGAGCTTTAATTCCCGGTGCACTTCTCCTTTTGATGGCCATTGTTCGCATCTTTCTTAGAACACGACAGACGTACCTATTAAACAAATTGGCTTCTCTCATCGTCTCTTCAGAGCTCAGGTCCATTCCAGACATTGCTCGTTTCTCAAAAATGTCAGAAGATAAAGTGATTAAACGTCTACGTGTCTTAATTTCGAACTCAAGTTCATTAAAGCTAGGAAACGATGCCCGCTATTTAAAAGGAGCTAGGTTAAACCTACAAACGATGGAAATCATCTTATCTGATAAATATAGGGAGAAGGAACCGTGGGTTTGTGCTTATTGTCGAAGCAAAAATTCAGCCGAGGCCATTGTTTGTCAATCTTGTAAGGCTCCGAAGAAAAAAGTTTAATAAAGAGGTGCTTTTTATGAACATTACGAAAGCAGAGTACATCAAAGGGGCTACCACGGAGGTTCAGTACCCAGAAGAGTCGGTACCAGAAATCATGGTGGCAGGACGTTCAAACGTGGGAAAATCTTCTTTTATTAATTCCTTTACCAATCACAAAGCGTTAGCGAAGACGTCTGGAAAGCCAGGGAAGACACAAGTTCTTAACTTCTTTAACATTAGTGATAAAATCCGCATCGTTGACGTGCCTGGATACGGTTATGCTAAAGTGAGTAAGGGTGTCATTGAAGCCTTTGGTATCATGATTGAAGAATACATGACCGTTCGCGGGACGTTGATGTTAGGGATTTTGTTGGTGGACTTCCGTCACGAGCCATCGAAAGAAGACCTTGCTATGTACGAACTTTACCAGTATTATGAGATCCCAACCTTGGTGATCTGTACGAAAAAAGATAAGGTGAATCGTTCGCAGCACCGTAAGCACGAGGCCATGATTCGTAAGGCGTTGGGAATGGATCAGGACGGTGTTTTGATTCCTTATTCGTCCGAAACCCATGACGGTCGGGATGAGGTGCATGACATTATTGACGATTTGTTGGAACAGTACGCTGAGTTGGAGGATTAGTTTGGTAGCTTGGAGCTGCAACCATCTTAAATGGTCTCAAAATCCGCACTTCAGGATGATTTGAGTCCAAAAATGGTGAAATTCCCCCAAACTAGTCGAAATAGAACCATTTGGGGAAATAATAGATTAGAAATAGCCTCAAATCCCCCCAAAATCTTCCAGATAAGGTATTTTTGGGGGAAATGGGTTAAAAACAGATTGAAAATTCCCCTAAACTACTCGATTTTGAGTCATTTGGGGGAATTTAGTCAAAATCTGGATTTGCAGGGTCGAAAAGTTGTCATTAACATAGAAGGAGAGTAAAACGATGGCTAGAATATTATCGGGTATCCAACCGTCTGGGGATTTAACATTAGGAAATTATTTAGGGGCCATTAAAAACTTTGTGAAGCTGCAAGAAGAACACGAATGTTTGTTTATGATCGTTGACCTGCACGCGATTACCATGCCACAGGATCGTCTAGCACTACGTAACAACATTAAGGAATTAGCGGCCATTTACGTGGCTTGTGGCATTGATCCTGCTAAGGCAACGATTTTTATTCAGTCGGAAGTGCCAGCTCATTTAGAACTTGGCTGGGTGTTGACTTGTAACACCGGGATGGGTGAGCTAGAGCGCATGACGCAATTTAAAGACAAGTCCGCTAAGCAAGAAGCTCATGGTGGTCACATTGGTGTCGGTCTTTTTACCTATCCCGCTCTGCAAGCAGCAGACATTTTGCTCTACGACACCGACATGGTACCGGTTGGTAGCGATCAGAAGCAACATTTGGAGCTAACCCGTGATTTGGCCGAACGTTTTAATTCACGCTACGGTGTGACGTTTAAATTACCAGAAGTTTATATCGCCCCTCAAGGAGCCAGAATCATGTCCTTGCAAGATCCAACCAAGAAAATGAGTAAATCCGATGAGAATCCAAAGAATTTCATTCTGTTAACCGATGAACCAAACGTCATTCGTAAAAAGATTAAATCGGCAGTGACCGATTCAGAAGGGACCGTTGGCTACGATCCAGCAGGTCGTCCAGGTATCTCTAATTTACTAGAAATCTACGCCTGTATAACGGGAGAGAGCATCGATCATTTAGTGGCTAAGTACGAAGGGAAAGGCTACGGAGATTTCAAGGCTGATTTAGCAGAAGTCGTTGTCGGTGAACTTGAGCCGATTCAGAAGCGTCGAAAAGACGTGCTAGATTCAGGGGAATTAGATGAGATTTTAGATCGAGGAAAAGAGGATGCTTCTAGGTTAGCTATGCGGAAGCTGGCAAAAGTAAAACACAAGTTAGGCTTAGGAAGAAAGCAAAAATAACGCGACACCTTGCTGAAAGGTTTAGCGTTATTTTTTTAATTGGATTTTGAGTGGAAGAAAGGCTTTCAAAGAGGGTACTTTTGTGGTAAAATGATGACGCTATCATGAGAGTAGAGGAGATAAGGAAGAATGAAAAAGAAGTTTAAAATGCCAACGGCATACACGATTTTATTTTTACTATTGGCAATTATTTTTGTGCTAACTCACATTATTTCGGGAGTTAGAGGAGCCAGCTTTCCAGAGTTAATTATGTCGCCGTTAAATGGGATGATCGGGGTACGTGACATGGAATTGACGGTTGCCGTTAATGAGGCAGCCGCATACGGTGTCGAAGCCCAGCTTGATGTGATCCGTGAGGCTGGTAGTCAATTGCTTAGTCCAGGAAACCAAGGGCGCATGTCAGGGGCCATCGACGTGGGAATGTTTGTCTTTATCATTGGTGGCTTCTTAGGGATTGTCCAAAAGACCGGTGCCTTAGATGCGGGGGTTGGCTCTTTGGTTGCTAAATTAAAGGGGGGACGTGAGTTATTGCTGATTCCTGTCCTTATGTTGTTATTTTCCATTGGTGGAACAACCTTTGGGATGGCTGAAGAGACACTAGCCCTTTATGCTTTAATGGGAGCGACTATGATTAAAGCAGGCTTTGATCCACTCGTGTCGGTCGGTGTCATTTTAATGGGTGCTTACGCTGGCTCACTGGGGTCAACCATTAACCCGTTCTCTGTTGGAGCTTCCATCGCTGCTGCCGAGGCCGTTGGAACGACCATGGAACGTGCTACCATTATTGGTGTTGGATCTGCCTTATGGCTTGGAGTGTTAGCCATCGGTATTTGGTACGTGATGCGTTATGCGAAAAAAGTGTACGCAGATAAAACCAATAGTTTAATGAGCGAAGAGGAAAGACAAGTAGCAACTAGTGCCTTAGTTGGGAACAAAGATGCGGGCGTTGCACCTGAGTTTACAGGCAAAAGAAAGCTTGTTTTATCACTGTTTGCTTTCACTTTTGTTGTGATGATCCTGGGGATCGTTCCGTGGGGAAGCTTCGATGTTGGTTTCTTGAATCGATTGGATGAGTTCTTTGGTAATCACACAGCTTGGTTTATGGGATCTCAACTTGGTTGGTGGTGGTTTTCTGAGTTAACCATTTGGTTCTTTGTAATGGCTCTTGTGATTGGTTTGGTTTATCGCATGAAGGAAAGGGACATGGTGTCTTCGTTTATTGCTGGTGCTGCTGATATGACAGGGGTTGTGTTTATTATTGGAATCTCACGTGGTGTCTCCTTTATGATGACCAACACAGGGCTTGATATCTATCTATTGGACCAGCTATCTGGTGCCTTAAGTGGTGTATCCGGACCGTTGTTTACGGTGATGGCGTTCTTTACTTATATTCCATTGTCCTTCTTAATTGGATCCAGCTCTGGGCTTGCTTCGGTTTCCATGCCGATTTTTGCACCGCTGGCGGCTTCTTTAGGAATGAGGCCTGAGATTGTGGTTGGCGCCTTTACTGGGGCAGCAGGATGGTTGGCTTTTGCTTCGCCAGCTAACCCGATTATGATGGGTGGTCTTGAAATCAGTAAAGTGGAGTATGGAACGTGGCTTAAGTTTATCGGTAAATTTATGGCGATCATCTTGGTCTGGATTTTGTTTGTTTTAGCCGTTGCTTCTCTGATTCTTGCTTAATAAAGAAAGTACAACCTTGTCAGCGTTTGGCAGGGTTGTTTTTGTATCCTTATTTCTACAAATCTCTTGAAATCGATGGTAGAATTTGTTAAAATCAAACTCAGCAGTGTGTGCTATGAATTCTAATGAAAACGCCTAGCAAAAACGTTTACTTTGAAAAAAAGTCGAAATTTAGAAGGTTTTATTTTTTCTCCTGCGTATATAATTATGAGTGGAATTTTTCCAATCGATAGATACGAACTAGGAGTTGAGGAAAATATGACAGTAAAAAAGCAAGTAAAACGCATTGAAGATTTAACACTAGGGGACGAATATTTATTTGAAACGGTGATGCAGAAGAAAGAACTGTGCAAATCGTTTATCGAGACCTTTCTAGAGATTCCAGATATCACAGACATCGAATACGTTAGTGCTGAGGAGAGTTACAAAGATAATTTTGAAGCTAAAGGGGTCAGGTTCGATATTTATGTAAAAGGTCAGGATGGGGTAGCCTATGTGGTGGAGCTCCAGCAGTCCGATACAAAGGAAATAGACAAGCGATTGAGGTACTATGAGTCCATGTCAGACTCGAAGCAGTTGCCAAAAGGTCAAGCGAATACGTACAAAGATCTGAAAGATAGCTACGTTATCTTCATTGTTCGAGAAGACCTTTACAAGCAGGGTCGTTACCGTTATACGTTTCGCACAACCTGTGTTGAGGAGCCGGGTTTGAAATTAGACGATGGCTCCTATAAGATTGTGTTTAATACAAAAGGAACCCATGGTGAAATAAGTGAAGATGTTAAGGCATTTTTAAAAGCCATTGAAGGAATGAAAACGAATAACACATTTGTACAAAAATTCGAAGCTTTTGCCGAGGAGGTCAAGGTGGATGAGACATGGAGGCGAGGATACATGCAAACAGCATTAAGGATGCGGGAAAAAGTAGATGCAGCGATAGAACAAGGTTTAGAGCAAGGCCTACAACAAGGAATAGAACAAGGGATTGAGCAAGGGATTGAGCAAGGGGTAAAACTTGAAAAGATTGAAATAGCGAAGAAGATGCTCTCTGACAATGTGCCATTTGAAACCATTGCGAAGTATTCGGGCTTATCTCGTGGGGAAATAGAGAGATTAGGTAAAGATAAATCTAAAGAATAGGGCGTTAAGTGGTAGCAAACGTTTAAACCATAAGAAAACGAGTGAGCAATGGATGTAGCGCACTCGTTTTTTGTTTCCCTACGAAGGGACTTTTACCTTAGTTTTATACTCCATTTCTAGCTGACGAATGGCTTCTTTAACGTCCTGTAAATGATTAAGTAAGGAACGTTCTGCTTTTTCAAGGTTATGCTCTTTTAGGGCATCGACAATTTCCAAATGTTGCTCGTGTCGACCATCTGGGCGAAGAACTCTTGCGTTCATTTCATCTAAATGATTCTTCCAAGAAATACGTAATTGTCTATGTGCATTAGAAATGATGGGATTTCCTAAAAAATCGACAATTAAACCTTCAAAACTAATGTGAGGAGATTTAGCAATTTCTGGGCAACCTTTGTTATATAGTACGCGATTGTGTTCATCCACAGCGAGGTCCCGCAGTTTCTGAATTTGTTCAGTGGTTGCAATGTCTGCAAATTGACGAACCGAAAAGATTTCAATCATTCGACGTGTCTCTAACAAATGATAAAGTTGATCAAAGACATCTAGGGAAGGAGAAGACTCTAATTGATCCATGGTCAATTCGTCTAAATCGTCGACGTAGATGCCACTCCCTTGACGGATTCGAACGACACCTTTGGCTTTTAAATGATACAATGCTTCTCTGAGACTCGTTCGGCTAACACCTAGTTGTTGGCTCAATACTCGTTCAGCAGGAAGCTTATCACCGGTTTGTAATTGGTCATCTTGAATAAGTGTGATTATTTTTTGAACGATCATTTCGTTAACAAGAATTTTTTTTTTCAAAATAGTTCCCTCCCAAATAGTGAAACTGTTCCCCATTATAGCTGTTTTGTGTCGAAAAGACAACGGTATTTTGTTCTTTGTGAAAAAAAGTTGCGGAAAGGTGAAAAAAATTACAAAAAACCTTGACTCAGAAAAGCGTAAAATGTTATGATATGGATAAATTGGTCATACCAATCATCTCCCCCTTTGAAATGAAAGGAGTTAAGAAGATGCATGCCATAGAAAAAATTCTGGCGAATGGCTTTGGACTTCCAGAAGTACACACGGGGCAAATTGCTAACAGTCGTGTGGATCTTGCTGGGATTAATGATTTGTACTTGCAGTCGGTCTATTCTTTTAGAGAAATGGACGGAGCGCGTGTCGCGGTGCCTGAAAATGTTTACGTGTTTTTAGATCACTACGCACCAGCTTCATCGATACAGCAAGCACAGAATCATAAAGAGTTCAGAGCTTTTTGTCGTGAGCAGGGAATAGAAGGTCTTATCGATACCCACGAAGGTGTTTGTCATCAAGTGGTTGCCGATAAAGGGTTAGCAACTCCAGGAAAGATCATCGTTATTACGGATTCTCATACGACCACGCATGGTGCCTTTGGCGCTTTTGGAACGGGAGTAGGAGCCACGGACATGGCGACCATCTTACGAACAGGGAAGCTATGGTTTAAAGTTCCAGAGATCATGAAAATCACCTTGGAGGGCATTCCTAAAAAAGGAGTTTATGCCAAAGACGTGATTCTTCATATCATCGGTGAGCTCGGAGCAGATTACGGCATCTACAGAGCCGTTGAGTTTACAGGCTCTTACGTGGATAACTTAAGTGTTTCTGAGCGAATGTGTTTGTGTAACATGACAACGGAGATGGGAGCGCAAACGGCCTACATTCAACCGGATCAGATCACCTTTGACCACTTAGAAAAAGTAGGAGCGACGGATTATACGGTGTACACCACAGACGACGATTTTGAGTACTGGGCTGAGCACACCTACGATGTAGCTACCATGGAGCCACAAGTCGCCGTTCCATTTAGCGTCGATAACGTGGAAGACATTACACCGAACTTAGGAACTAAGGTTCAGCAAGCCTATTTAGGAACGTGTACCGGTGGTCGTATTGAAGACCTTGCGGTGGCAGCAAAGATTTTAGGAGGAAAGAAGATTCATCCCGATACCCGCTTGTTGATCGTTCCCGCTTCACAGCAAGTATTACTCCAAGCGATTGAACTTGGTTACATGACGACGTTGGTTGAGGCTAATGCGACCTTTGTTACCCCTGGCTGTGCTTCGTGTTTAGGAACCCATCAAGGGTTACTAGCCAGTGGTGAAGTGTGCATCACCTCTTCTAACCGGAACTTCCCTGGTCGAATGGGTCACACGGCAGGTAAAATTTATTTGGCTTCTCCTGCTGCGGTGGCAGCATCCGCATTAGAAGGGAAAATTGCAGATCCAAGGAGGTACTTATAATGGAAAAAGTAATTGTAGGTAAATCCCACGTGTTTGGCAACAACATCGACACCGATCAAATCTATCCAGGGCGCTTTGTTGAGTTAGTGGATCCCGTCGAGATCGCCAAATATGCCATGATTGGTGCGAAGGAAAATTTCTTAGATCATTTCACACCAGGAGATGTAATTGTCGGTGGAACGAACTTTGGCTGTGGATCAAGTCGGGAGCATGCAGTAATTACACTGAAATCTGCTGGTGTCGGGGCGGTTGTCGCTAAATCTTTTGCCCGGATTTTTTACCGCAATGCCTTTAATTTAGGATTGCCACTCATTGCCTGTAAAGACATTGACCAGCTAGAGTTAGATGGTGATCAAATGCAGGTTGACATGGAAAACTGGGTCATTAAAAACAAGGTGACGGAAAAAGAGGTGCCTTGTGAGCCGATTTCTGAGTATGCCATGGAGTTATTAGAACATGGAGGCATCAAGAATTTGATTCGAGAGCAGTACAAAGGTAAGTAATAGTTTGTTAAAAATAAAGGAGGATTCGCTTCATGTTAGATTTTGATGTAATAGTAGTTGGAGCAGGTGGTGCCGGAATGATGGCCGCTCTCAAAGCAAGCGAAGGGACTAATTTAAAAGTTGGTGTATTAACAAAAATTCTTCCAACCCGTGGTGCAACAGCTTGTGCACAAGGTGGGATGAATGCTGCTTTAGGTAACAAAGATGCGACCGATACGGTAGAGCTTCATTTTAAAGACACGGTAAAAGGAAGTGCCTTTTTAGCCGATCAAGATGCCGTTGATTTCTTTGTTTCTGGTATGCCAGAATTAATGGCTGAATTGGATTACATGGGGGTGCCATACGATCGAGACGAGAACGGGGACATTGCCCAACGTCCATTTGGTGGAGCATCTAAGCCTCGTGCTTGTTACTCATCGGATAAGATTGGTCACGTGGTTCTGCATGCCCTCTACGAGCAGTGCTTGAAAAATAACGTTGAATTTTTAACGGAATGGCAGCTATTATCCATGGCGGTTGAAGAGAAAGAATTCCATGGAATTGTTGCCATGGACATTAGAAGCGGTGAGATTCATCCTATGAACTGTCGCTCGGTCATTATTGCAACAGGAGGCTTTGGACGTGTGTACTACTCACGTACGACTAACCCAACGGGATCGACGGGAGATGGAACAGCCATCGCTCTTGAAGCAGGGATTCCAATCAAAGACCCAGAATTCGTTCAGTTCCATCCAACCGGACTGGCCCATACCGGTATCTTACTATCGGAAGCCTGTCGTGGTGACGGGGGATACTTACTAAATAACAAAGGCGAGCGCTTCATGGAGAAGTACGACCCAGAAAAAATGGAGCTTGGAACCCGTGACGTGGTCGCACGTAGCATCGAGCTTGAAATTAAAGCCGGTGGTGGAGGCGGAGAAGGCATGACTTCTCACGTCTTTATGGACGTTCGTCACCTAGGGAAAGAGCACATCATGACACGTCTACCAGGTGCCCGTGATACCGCTTTGACCTTCGAAGGAATTGACATCATTACCGATCCAGTTCCAATCCGACCAGCTTGTCACTATTCCATGGGTGGAATTGACGTCATTGACTATAAAACCTGTGCGACGGCCATGGACGGTGTTCACGCAGCAGGAGAAAGCTGTGCGGTATCGGTTCATGGAGCAAATCGCCTAGGAGCTAACTCCGTATCAGAGGTTGCCTTCTTCGGGAAATACGCTGGACTTGGTGCTGCCGAAACGGCAAAGCGTCGTGCCATGGGGGATCCAGACGTAATCAACAAAGAAGCCGATAAATGGCGAGCAGAGTTCGAACGCATTCGCACGAAAAAAGACGGAATCAACATGTTTGACATCCGCGATCGCATGGGAGCCACCATGTGGAACAACATGGGAATCTATCGTAACGGAGAAGACATGGAAGTGGCTTTAAAAGACATCGACGTGTTACTAGAAGAATACAAAGATGCTTACATTGGTGATGCATCAGCGGCTTACAACCAAGCCTTCATTAACTACCTTGAAATTGGAAACCTATTAAAACTAGCAAAGACGATTGCGATTGGTGCCATCGCTCGTAAAGAAAGCCGTGGATCCCATTCACGTGCCGACTACGATAAGCGCGATGACAAAGCGTACTTGAAGCATACCATTATTCATAAAGAAGGGGACGATTATCAGCTATCGTACTCTCCAGTTAGCATCACCACGTATCAACCAGAGTAACTATCATAAGGTAAGGAGCGAAGAAAATGGAAACAATTTTTTGTAAAATTAAGCGATTCGACGGTACCAACACGTGGTATCAAGACTACCAAGTACCTTATGAAAAAGGGAAAACGGTGGTTTGGTTATTAACAAAGATTCGTGAAGAACAAGACGTTACGTTAAGCTTTGGGGTCTCTTGCTTACATGCCATCTGTGGTGCGTGTGGTGTTAGAATCAATGGCTCAAGTTATTTAACCTGTAACACACCACTTGATCGTGTGTTAAAAACCTTTAAGACAAACGAATTAACCTTTGAACCATTAGCTAACTTTAGACCAATTAAAGATTTAATTGTTGAGTGGGAGCCAAAGGTGAAGAAAATGGAAACCGTTACGCCGTGGATTGAGCCAACGGCGGCAGGAAGTATTGACAAAGGGTTTAAGCAAAGTGCAAAAGAGTTTAAAAAGATCTCTTCTGCCATTGACTGCATTCTTTGCGGGGTTTGTTCATCAGAATGTCAACAACTAACCATGAACGATGGTACCTATTTGGATCCCTATATGTTCAACAAAGCCTATCGCTTTGCAGCAGATACCCGTGATGGAGAAGGAGCCAAACGTATGGCACAAACTGCTCGTGGTGAACTGTGGAAGTGTGTGAATTGTCAAAGATGTACAGCCAGCTGTCCAAAAGGCATTGACGTAGCCGAAGCTATTTCTTATTTACGTTCTGGGTATAACTGTTCATAAACCCTTAGCAGCGTGTAAAAGAGGAACAATTTTAAAACCAAGACGAATAGATAAGGAGATAAGAGAATGAAGTATGCATTTTTTCCAGGTTGTGTCTTAAAAGATACGGCATCTGAACTAATGATCTCGACCGAAAAGGTAGCAGAAGCCCTCGGCATCGAGCTAGTTGAAATTAATGGATGGACCTGCTGCGGTGTGAGCCACTCAGGCGACATTAACCCCTTGCTTGCCCATACGAACAATGCTCGTAACTTGAGTTTAGCTGAAAAGATGGGTGTCGACAAAGTGATGACGGTCTGTAACACCTGTACGCTGATGTTAAGAAAAACCGATCTGAAGCTTAAAAACGACGACGAATTAAAAGGTCAAGTCAACACCAACCTTTCTCATACCAACCTACAATACGAAGGATCCACAGAAGTAACCCACTTATTATGGGCGCTCATTCAGGACTATGGACTTGAAAACCTAAAGGCAAAAATCAAACGTCCACTAACGGGATTAAAGATTGCTAATTACTACGGTTGTCACATTATTATGCCACCGAAAGTCATGGGATTTGAAGATTGGCGTAACCCACAGTCCATGGAACAAGTCGTGGAAGTGTTAGGAGCGACAAGCGTTGAATACGAAGATCGATTGTCTTGTTGTGGTTTCCACGCCATGCCAGCATCGGAAAAAGAAGTCCTAAAGATGACAGGTAAAGGGGCTCAGACGGCGAAAGAGGCTGGAGCAGATGTCATTGTAACGCCATGTCCACTCTGTCAAACACAGCTAGACGATCACCAACAAAAAGCCAATGAGAAGTTCTTAGGCGACGAAACACTGATGCCGGTCATTCACTTACCACAATTAGTAGGGTTAGCTTTAGGAATTAGCCCAAGTGAACTTGGTTTGGATCGACATACCATTGAAGCCATTCCTGCCCTTGAAAAAGCATTAAAGGAGGAGGTGTAACATGTCAATCATCGAACGCATTGCAGAAGCTGGGATCGTTGGTGTTGGTGGCGCAGGTTTCCCCACCCATGCTAAGTATAAAAAAGACGTAGAGTACTTGATTATTAACGCAGCAGAATGTGAGCCACTTTTACAAACCGATAAGTATGTGATGAATCACTACGCAACTGAAATCATCATCGCTCTTGAAATGATCAAAAAAGAGCTAGAAATCGACCATGTGGTGATTGCTACAAAAGCCGATTACAAAGAAGAAGTGGCTAGCCTTGAGGCAGCTATTGCTAAGCTTAGTGCCAATGTCACCATCCATCAAATGGCCAACTATTATCCAACCGGTGATGAATTTGTTACCGTCTATGAAGTAACGGGGCGTGTGGTACCGCCAGCAGGCTTACCGCTCATGGTCGGATGCATCGTTTCTAACGTATCCACCATCTTAAACGTTTACTATGCTTTAACAGAAGGGAAGCCAGTAACAACCAAGCGCTTAACCGTAACTGGGCTGGTCGTAGAACCAACACTACTTGAAGTACCAATTGGAACGCCACTTGATACGTGCTTGAATGCTGCTGGAGGAACACCGCTAGAGCGTTATCTGTTTCTCAACGGTGGACCAATGATGGGAAGGCTTCACACCCAGGATGATTTAGGGAAGCAAGTAGTAACCAAGACCACGTCTGGTCTCATCGTTACCGAAGAAAAAGGGTATTTAAGAGAACTGAAGAACCAATCTTTGGACGAGATCATGTCTAAAACAGAATTAGCCTGTATTCAATGCTCGTGGTGTACAAACCTTTGTCCGAGACAAAAGATCGGTCACGATGTTTTCCCTCATAAAGTCATGAACCACTTTGCTCACGGTGGAGATACGTCAGACTTAGCTAACAACGATGTACTTAAAGGTTCACTTATTTGCTCAACCTGTGGGGTTTGTGAAGTCATTGCCTGCCCAAGAGGACTTTCACCACGTCAAGTCAACAACTATGTGAAAGGTGAATTTGCTAAAGTAGGAATTCGCTACGAAAATCAGAAAAAAGAATTCGACATTGACCCACTACGTGAATGTAAAACGGTTAATTCAAAGAACATCTTAATGAAGATGGGCATGCTGGAATTTGCAGCGCATAAACTTAATACCATTAAGGTGGTAGATGTGGATGAAGTCTTTATTCCGCTTCACATGCACATTGGGGCACCTTCAGTTCCAACGGTGAAAGTAGGTGACATAGTAGAAGTAGGAGATTTAATTGCTAAACCAGAAGGGCTAGGCGCGAACATTCATGCTAGCATTTCTGGAAAAGTGGTTCATATTGATGAGCACGTGCACATTAAGAAGCTATAAAGATGAAGCAACACAACGGTTTCGAAAGGTTTCATTCAAAATTTGAATAAGAGAGAGGTGAACGCTATTCGCAGACCTTTGTGAATAGCCAGTTTATGATTTATGTTGGTGGATTAGTTATTCTTCTTACAATTTTTGCCATTGTTAAGAAAGTAGAAGTACGCTTGGTCTTGTTTTTAGCCGGTATTGTTATGGCATTACTATCGGGGGATATCCGTGCGGGGATTGATGCCTTTACAGGTGCTATGACTGGTAGCTTAGTGCCAATTATCGCAACGGTAATGGGATTCGCTTACGTTCTTAAGTTAACCAAATGTGATCAGCACTTGGTTCATTTAGTAACGAAGCCATTAACGAAAGCACGTGCTATTTTAATCCCAGGTACGGTCATTATCACCATGTTAATTAACACGGCTTTAACCAGTGCTGCTGGTGTTGGTGCAGCGGTTGGTTCCATCTTGATTCCTGTTTTAATGGCTGCTGGTGTTAAGCCTGCGGTTGCTGGTGCAGCCGTTTTAGCTGGTACCTTTGGAAGTGCCATGAACCCTGGTCACACGCACATTGTTGATGTGACTCGAATTGCAAACGAAGCTGGCTACGATGTGGTTCCAATGGATATGGTTGCTACCATTATGCCAGGTGTTATCATTTCAACTTTAATCGGTGCAGCTTCATTAACAGCACTTGCTTACCTTTTAAAAGAGAACAAAGGCTACGTTTCAGAGGAAGAGGTCGTGGAAAGATCGGACGATGCGCCATTTAAAGTTAACATCTTAAAAGCACTTGTTCCAATTGTTCCATTACTAATCCTAGTGATTGACTCTAACTTCAATCTATTCTGGGAGTACGTTGCCAATGCAGAAGGCGTTGACGTTTGGACAAACATTCCAATTACGGTTCCTCAGGTTATGCTTTTAGGGACGGCGTTAGCTACTCTTGTTTCAATGACAAATCCACAAGAGATTGCCAAATCTTTCTTTAGTGGAATGGGATCGGCTTACGCAGAAATTATTGGTATTATCATTGCCGCTTCGGTCTTCACAGCAGGTATGGCGGCCATTGGTATTACAGGTGCCCTCGTTGATGTGATGCAGAATTCCGATGGTGTAGCAGGTATTGCTTCCGTTATTGGTCCATTCTTATTAGCGATTCTTGCTGGTTCTGGGGATGCAGCGACCTTAGCCTTTAACGATGCAATCACACCGTATGCGGCAAGCTTTGGTATGACGATTCCACAACTTGGAACAACAGCTAGTTTGGCTGGTGCTTTAGGTAGAACGATGAGTCCAGTAGCAGGTGTTGCCATCGTCTGTGCGTCGATTGCAAAAGTTAACCCAATGGAATTGGCTAAACGAAACGCACCAGGAATGATTCTTGCAGCGATTGTTGCGATCATTATGGTAGGAATGTAATCCAAAGAGGTGACAAAATGAAAGAACAAATCATCAACCGTGCAAGAGAATTACAATCTGAATTAGTTGACCTTCGTCGCGACTTTCACAAGCATGCGGAATCCGGTTGGACCGAGTTCCGCACCGCAGCACGCATCGCCGAGTACTTAGAACATCTTGGCTATGAGATTCTAATCGGGGAGGATGTCATTGATGAGGCGGCTATGATGGGAGTTCCTGGATCCGAGATTTTAACTGGACACATGGAGCGTGCGAAAGCACAGGGCGCTCCTGAAAAATATTTAAGTAAAATGGTAGGCGGTAAAACCGGTGTTGTGGCGACCCTCGACACCGGGAAGCCTGGCCCAGTGATTGGGCTTCGCTTTGACATTGATGCCAACGACATGAACGAAGCAACCATTGATAACCATCGCCCTCATGCAGAAGGCTTTGCTTCCATTAACCTAGGTGCCATGCATGCGTGTGGTCACGACGGTCATGCCGCTATCGGTTTAGGTGTAGCTAAATTGTTGATGGAAATGAAAGCGTCTTTCTCTGGGAAAATTAAAATCATCTTCCAACCGGCAGAAGAAGGGGTGCGTGGTGCGGCTTCCATGATGAGTAAAGGCATCGTTGATGACGTTGACGTGTTACTTGGAATGCATCTCGGATTTGTAGGGAAAGAAAACAACTTACTCGTCTGTGGTGTGAATGGCTTCTTAGCGACCAGTAAGCTTGATGTGACCTTCAAAGGCGTACCCGCTCATGCAGGTGCTAAGCCAGAAGAAGGGAAGAGTGCATTGCTTGCCGCCGCTGCCTGTACTATGAGCCTGCAAGGGATCTATCGTCACTCTGACGGGGCTTCTCGCATTAACATTGGTGTCTTACAAGCAGGAACCGGGCGTAACGTCGTTCCAGACCACGCTCTGATGAAAATTGAAACCCGTGGCGTGACGTCTGACATTGACGAATTTGTTAAGAAAGAGGCTTTGCGTATGATCCTTGCCAGCGCTAAGATGTACGACGTTGAAGTGGAGATCAAAGAAGCGGGGGGCGCCATGTCAGGTGAAAGTGATCAAGCACTGAGGGACCTCGCTAAAAAAGTAGGCGAGGAATCCGGAATGTTTGACACCATTAACGAAAGCGTTGATTTGGGTGGAAGCGAAGATTTCACTTACTTCATGGATCGCGTGCAAAAGAACGGTGGAAAAGCTGCTTACCTTGGTCTAGGGACTGAAATTGCAGCCGGTCATCACGACAGCCACTTTGATTTCAATGAGGAGGTGCTGTCAACCAGTGTTGCCATGTTGCTTCTAATGACCAAAGCGTTAGAGAATTAGTCTTCAAATGTATCATCGAAATACAATAACCCTAGAAATAGGAAAGGATGTTGACAAATGAGTAGTAGTACGAATAATAATAAAAAATGGCTATTAGCCGCAATCTGTCTTGCCATCGGGGTTGTTATTTGGTTCTTGCAACCAGAAATCCCTGAATTTATTGTGAACAACCATCTTGGACAAATTGATCCAGAATTAACGGGAACTTATTATGCTGATGCAGTAGAGGCTGCTAACAATGCGGCTATAACGCAGTGGGACAATGGATGGAGACTCTTCTCAATCTTTATTGCTACCATTGTGGCTCTTATTTTACAACCGTGGCCAATGGGGACCGTTTCATTTATTGCCATCACCATCGTTGTTTTAACCAACACGAGAACAATGGGAGAAGCTTTAAGTGGATTCTCTGATGCAACCATCTGGTTAATTGTCTGTGCCTTCTTTATCTCTCGTGGATTTATCAAAACAGGGCTTGGACCACGTATCGCTTATTTGATGATGAGTAAATTTGGTCATAAGACGTTAACACTAGGTTATTCATTAACCTTCGCTAACCTAATTATGGGACCAGCGATGCCTTCTAATACGGCACGTTGTGGTGGAATCATTTCTCCAATCGTAAAGTCTTTATCTAACTTGTACGACTCAAAAGTAGAAGATGGAACAGAGCGTCGCATCGGTTCCTTCCTAGCGTACACTACCTTCCAAGCAGATATTATTGTTTGTGCTATGTTTATGACGGCGATGGCTGCTAACCCAATGATCGTGGATCTAGCTTATACCGCGATTGGTGTAGAACTGACTTGGGGTGCGTGGTTTATGGCGGCTCTTGTTCCAGGTTTAGTAGGGATTGCAGTGATTCCATATGTGATCTACAAGATCTATCCACCTGAGATCAAAGAAACGCCACAAGCACCAGCTTTAGCTCGTGAAAAGTTAAAAGAAATGGGAGCTTTATCTCGTGATGAAAAGTGGATGTTGGTTGTATTTGTCCAGTTATTAGTGATGTGGATTGTCGGTCCTGAGCTGGCAAATGGTTGGGCTTCTTGGGTTCCAATTAGCTTTAACATTGGAGCAACAGCGACTGCCTTTACTGGTTTATCGGTTCTTTTAATGGCAGACGTCTTAAACTTTGAAGACATCAAAGCTGAAAAAGGAGCTTGGGATACGCTAGTATGGTTCGCGGCCCTTGTTATGATGGCTAACCACTTAAACACCCTAGGTGTTATCGGATGGTTCTCTAACTCGGTTGAAACCCTAGTATCTGGCTGGGGATGGATTGCAGCCTTCTTAGTCATTGCCTTGGCTTATTTCTACTCACACTACTTCTTTGCTTCGGCAACGGCCCACGTAAGTGCGATGTACGCCGCCATGTTAGTGGCTGCAGTAGCCGTTGATACACCACCACTACTAGCTGCACTTGTCCTTGCTTACTTCTCTAACCTATTTATGGGGATTACGCACTACGGAACAGGAAATGCACCGCCTTGGTTTGGTCTAGGATACGTTACTCTGAAAGATTGGTGGGGGAAAGCCTTTATTCTATCGGTCATTAACATCTTTATCTGGGTAGTTATCGGTGGAGCATGGTGGTTAGTATTAGGACACTGGTCACTGTAACGACTAAGGTATGTCTGGAAAGTGCTTAACTGACTTTTCAGACACGCCCTAAAAAGGAATAGATAACTTGGAGGCGACATAAGATGAAAAATTTCGAGCAAAGCATGTACGACTTAATTGTAAAAGCGTCGACTGACTTACCAAACGACATTCGTAATGCCATGGAAGAGGCTAGACAAACAGAAAACGCAGGGACCAGTTCTTTAATGGCATTGGATGCTATTGCCCTAAACAATGACATGGCCGTCGATAAAGTATCGCCACTCTGTCAGGATACGGGACAGCCAAACTGGAAAATTCACGTACCAGTAGGGATCAACCAAATTGAAATGAAAGCAGCGATCGAGCGTGCTCTAATCCGCGCAACACAGGACGCAAAGTTGCGTCCAAATGCGGTAGATCCAATTACAGGACAAAACAGTGGAAACAACTTAGGACCAGGTCTACCAGCCGTTGAATTCATTCAATGGGAAGAAGACTACATTGACGTTAAATTCATGTTAAAAGGTGGAGGATCTGAAAACAAATCGGTTCAGTACACCTTACCTTGTGAGATTGATGGACTTGGATTTGTGGGTCGTGACTTAGACGGTGTACGTAAATGTATTTTAGATGCCATTTACAAAGCACAAGGTCAAGGTTGTTCACCAGGCTTCTTAGGTGTTGGTGTTGGTGGAGATCGTACCGGTAGCTTCAAGACAGCAAAAGAGCAATTCTACCGTTTAGTTGACGACGTAAACCCAGATGAAGACCTACGTAAAGTAGAAGACTACATCATGGACAAAGCACAAACCTTTGGAATCGGAACTTTAGGTTTCGGTGGAGAGACGACGCTATTAAGTTGTAAAATCGGTAAAATGAACCGTCTACCAGCGAGTTTCTTCGTTTCAGTGATTTACATGTGTTGGGCGTTCCGTCGCTTAGGTGTTACGATTAACCCTGAAACAGGCGAGATCACAAAGTGGACCTACGATCAGGAGCGTAAAGCACCAATGGCCAAGAAAGAAGAAGGCGCATCAGAAAACAAAGACATTATCCGCTTAGAAACACCGATTTCTGAAGAAACCATCCGCTCGTTGAACGTTGGAGACGTGGTAAGCATTCACGGCATGATGTACACGGGGCGCGATAAACTACATAAACACTTAATCGACCAAGAAGGAAACGACTGTCCGGTTGATCTAAACGGTCAAGTGATTTATCACTGTGGTCCAGTTGTGGCTAAGCAAGATGACGACAGCTGGGTAGTAAAAGCAGCAGGTCCAACGACAAGTGCCCGCTGTGAGCCATACCAAGGCGATGTGATGAAGCGTTACGGTCTTCGTGCCGCTCTTGGTAAAGGTGGACTCGGTGAGAAAACGCGTGCTGCTCTACAAGAGCATGGTGCGGTTTACTTAAACGGGATTGGCGGTGCTGCACAGTTCCATGCCGATACCATTAAGAAAATTCATGGGGTTGACTACCTTGACTTCGGTATTCCAGAGGCCATGTGGCACATGGAAGTGGACGGCTTCTTAGCGGTTGTGACCATGGATTCAAAAGGAAACAGCATTCACAAAGACGTTGAAAAGTCATCCTTTGAGAAGTTAAAAGAATTAGCAGACCCAGTATTTTAAGACCTAGAAGAGGGGCCTAATTGGAGTACACAAACTCTCTTTTAGGCCTTTCCTATAGCCATTCGGAGGAATTATCTATGAACAAAAGAAGAGTATCGGTGATCGGTGGAGGGTTTACAGGAGCAACGGCTGCCTTTCTACTGGCCCAAAAAGAATTAGTAAACGAAGTGGTTTTAGTTGACATTCCTGACATGGAAAGTAAAACTCAAGGTAAGGCACTTGATATGTACCAATCAAGTGGGGTACAACAATTTGATACAAAAGTAATTGGGACGGCCAATTACGAAGACACGGCAAATTCTGAGATTGTCATCGTTACGGCTGGAATGGCAAGAAAGCCAGGCATGAGCCGAGACGATTTAGTGTCCATCAACTCGAAAATCATGGCCTCCATTACGGAGCAAGTGGTGAAGCATTCACCAGACTGTAAAATCCTAGTCCTAACCAACCCAGTAGATGCCATGACTTACGCGGTGTACAAAGCGTCTGGATTCTCTAAAAACCGCATCATTGGCCAATCGGGTGTTCTAGATACGGCACGCTTTTCAACCTTTGTTGCCGATGAATTAGGACTTGCTGCACGTGACGTGAAGAGTTTGGTATTAGGTGGTCACGGAGATGAAATGGTACCATTATTACGTCATTCGTATGTAGGTGGGGTGCCATTAACAGAACTGATCCCTGAGGACCGCTTAAATGCCATTGTTGAACGTACAAAAACGGGTGGTGGTGAAATCGTTAAGCTCCTTGGTGACGGAAGTGCCTATTATGCACCAGCTGCTTCTTTAATTGAGATGGCAGAAGTGATCTTAAAAGGTCAACGTAAAATTTTACCAACCATCGCTTACTTAGAAGGGGAGTACGGCTACCATGACATTTGCTTAGGCGTGCCTACCATCCTTTCAAGCGAAGGAATTGAAAAGGTGATTGAAATCGAATTAACCGCAGATGAGAAAGCAGCGCTTGACCATTCAGTGGAAGCCGTTAAGAAAACATTAGCTGCGTTAGCATAAGTCTAACGTGATTTGCCAAATAACTGATCTTTCATTTTAAAATGTTTCACACAGGTTTGCCTTAAAAAAATTACAGGAGTGATACCATGGATAAAGCGCAACAAATTGCAAAGATGACAGAAGCCATGTCTAAGTTTGTAGGCTTACTTAGTTATAAACTACCAGACGACGTAGAAACAAAATTAAGAAAACTTGGTGCAGAGGAAACCGATCCTCTAGCAAAATCAATGTATGAGATGATGTTTTTAAATCAAGAAACGGCTTATGACTTAAAAGTTCCTTCGTGTCAAGATACAGGATCGCTACAGTTCTACATTACGTGTGGACAACATTTCCCATTAATGGGTGAACTAAAAGAGATTTTGTCTGAAGCTTTGGTGGATTCAACGTCAGCAACACCACTCCGTCCAAATGCGGTTGATACATTTAAAGAGAAAAATTCTGGTAACAATGTTGGTCTTGGCTTGCCAACCATCAGTTGGGACATTGTTCCAGGTGGCGATGCGTGTGAAATTTACGTTTACATGTCTGGTGGTGGTTGTAGTTTGCCAGGTGCTGCTAAAACGTTTATGCCATCTGAAGGCTATGAAGCGGCTTCTAAATTCGTCCTTGATCGCATGACGAGCTATGCCATCAATGCTTGTCCACCAGTTTTAGTTGGGATTGGAATAGGGACTTCTGTTGACGCTGCTGCTGCTAATTCTAAAAAGGCTTTACTACGTGATGTTGATAGTGTAAATCCTGATCCACTTGTTGCGGAATACGAGAAAAAATTAGAAGATGCCATTAATGCCATTGGACTTGGCCCACAAGGGTTCGGTGGGGATGCTTCCATTATGGGTCTAAATGTAGTGAATACGGCACGTCATCCGTCGGTATTAAGTTGTGCCATTAGCATTGGTTGTTGGGCACATCGACGTGCGAAGATTACATTCGATAAAGACATGAATTACGTCCTAAATTCTCATAAAGGAGTGGAACTATAAATGGAAAAGAAGATTTTAACAACTCCCATCACAAATGAAGATTTAAAAGACATTCGAATTGGTGATACGATCTACCTTAATGGAACCATTGTGACCTGTCGTGACGTTCCACACCGAAGACTTGTGGAAGGTGGCATGGAATTGCCGTATGACTTAGCTGGAAAAGCGATCTATCATGCGGGACCGATCGTTCAAGATAACGGTGATGGTACATACAAAATGGTATCCGTTGGTGCAACCACCAGTATGCGCATGGAGAAATTTGAAAAAGAATTCGTTGAGAAAACAGGTGTTAAACTACTGGTTGGTAAAGGTGGAATGGGGCCAAACACGGAAAGAGCATGTAAGGAAGATGGTGCATTGCATGTGGTTTATCCAGCTGGAAATGCCTGTCTTGCTGCTACACAAGTAAAAGAAATCACGGAAGTCCACTGGTTAGAACTTGGTATGCCAGAGGCCCTTTGGGTCTGTGAAGTAGAAGAATTTGGTCCACTTGTTGTATCCATCGATACAGAAGGAAACAACCTGTTTGAAAATAACAAGGTGACTTTCAACCAAAGAAAAGACGAGCAATTTGAATTACTGAAAGAACACTTGAAGTTCATTAAGTAAGGATGGCATTGCAATTAAATTATTTTGAGGTGTTTTTAAAATGGCAGACTACAGAATTGAAAAAGACTTAATCGGAGAAATGAACGTACCAAAAGATGCCTATTACGGTGTTCAAGCCATGCGTGCTTTAAACAACTTCCCAATTACTGGCGACTTAATGGATACGGATTTCATCAACGCCATGGCCATCGTTAAAAAATCAGCAGCACGTGCCAACCTAGAAACAGGCTACTTAGATGAAAAGCTAGCTAACATCATCATGGACGTCTCCGATGAAATTTTAGCAGGTAAATGGCACGAGCAGTTCCCAATTGATCCGGTTCAAGGTGGAGCAGGAACCAGTGCGAACATGAACATTAACGAAGTGATTGCTAACCGCGGACTAGAGATCCTTGGCTTAGAAAAAGGGGCGTATGGAACCCTTTGTCCAAACATCCATGTGAACATGGCCCAGTCGACAAACGATGCCGTTCCAACTGCTGCCCACATTGCAATTTTAAACAAGCTAGAGAAGTTTATTCCAGCCATGGAAAACTTACACGCTGCTTTTATGAAAAAAGCAGAAGAATTTGATGGCTATGTAAAAATGGGACGCACCCACATTCAAGACGCGGTACCGATTCGCTTAGGTCAAGAATTTAAAGCTTTCGGTTTAATGCTTGGACGCGACATCGAGCGTGTCAAGCGTGCGGTAACGGCCTTCTATAGCGTCAACATGGGTGCAACCGCAGTAGGGACTGGATTAAATGCGGACGTGGCTTACATTAAAGCTTGCGTTAAAAACCTCGCAGAATTCTCAGGTTTCCCGATTGTTAGTGCAGAAGATCTCGTCGATGCGACAGCGAACACAGATGCTTATTTAGAACTATCTGCGGCGATTAAAACATGTGCCATGAACCTAAACAAAGTATGTCGCGATCTACGAATCATGACGTCTGGTCCACGTGCTGGATTAAGCGAAATCAACTTACCAGAACGTCAGCCAGGATCATCGATCATGCCAGGTAAAGTAAACCCAGTTATGGCTGAGGTGATGGTTCAAATTGGTTACATTGTTGCTGGTAACGACCTGACGATTTCCATGGCTTGTGAAGGTGGAGATTTCCAAATCAACGTGATGAAGCCAGTGATTCTTTACAAGATTCTTGATTCATTAAAAGTGATGACGAACGGATTAACGGTATTTGCTGATTTCTGTGTGAAGGGCATCACAGCTAATGTGGAACAAATGGAAAAGCATGTGGCATCAAGTGCCGGTACGATTACCGCTCTGAATCCACACATTGGCTATAAAAACTCGACGGAATTGGTCAAAGAAGTCATTACTTCTGGAAGGTCAATCAAAGAGGTTGTTCTTGAAAAAGGATACTTAACCGAAGAGGAACTGGACATCATCTTTAATCCTCATGAAATGACCAACCCTGGAATTGCAGGGAAAGAGTTGCTTAAAAAATAACAGGAGCCTTTATAAAGTAGAATTAGTATAAGGTAAAAACGAGGAGATGTTTTAATGGAAAATCAACAGATACAAGTAAAGTGGTATGGATATATCGCCTTAATCGTCGGTATTCTATTTTTCTCAGGTGTGTTTGCTGATTCTGAAGGTGCATTAGGTGCATTAGATTTCGGAAACATTCTTGGTCGATTTGGTTCATTAGGATCAGTGAGTGAGTACGGAACGGAATACGTAACGCTAGCAGGTGACTTTAGAGGAACGGGTGGTGCCGGAGCCAGAGACGGCTTCTTGTTTGCACTAACGCTACTTCCAGCTGTATTATTAGCACTTGGATGTGTTGGGGTGATTGAACACTTAGACGGATTAAATGCAGCTGCCAAGCTGATGAACCCAATCTTAAAACCACTTATTGGTATTCCAGGTGTAACTGGACTGGCACTTATCGGAAGCTTACAATCAGCGGATGCTGGTGCAAGTATGACAGCAGGATTATATGAGCGTGGGTTAATTAACGATAAAGAACGCTTAATCTTCACCCAGTTCCAGTTCACCGCTGGTGGTACGTTAACGAACTTCTTAGGTAGTGGAGCGGCGATGTTTCCTTACTTAGCCATCATTGGTGTTCCAATTCTTTTACCAATGGGACTCATCTTTGTTTTCAAGTTTATTGCTGCGAACATGATGAGAATGTTTACGTTAAGATTAATGAAGGAGGTGGCGTAAGATGACAGACGTTAAAAAGCCAAAAGGTAGTGTCATTGATGCATTCGTAGCAGGTGCCAAAAACGGAATGTACATCGCCATCAACTCGACCATTCCAAACATCGTTATGGCCTTTGCCTTAATCCACGTTTTAAACGTAACCGGTGTTTTAGGCTTCTTAGAGACAGCCTTCGCGCCAGTCATGGGAATTTTCGGTCTTCCAGGAGCAGGTGCTGCCGTTGTTATGGCAGGTTTCATGTCCATGGGTGGTGGTATCGGAACGGCGATGGCGCTCTTCTCAAACGGTTACCTTGAAATGGAACATCTTCCAATCGTGATGATGAGTATTTATATTATGGGGTCGCAAGTTCAATTTATTGGACGCGTTATTGGTACAGCTGGTGTTCCATCTAAGTATGTACCACACATGCTTCTCATTAACTTGATCCTTGCTTTTATAGGAATGTTTGTGATGAACATTTTAACTTAAATTTAAAACTTAGCAGCTAGCCACACGGTCCAGTCACTTATCGGATTTAGTGATGCTAGCTCTTTTTATTGAACCGAGGGAGGAACCTAGGATGTTAAACGAACAACGCTTATTAGATGAATTTTTAGAGCTGGTGCAAATTGACTCTGAATCTGGGGATGAACGCGCCATAGCTGATGTGCTAAAACAAAAGTTAAGTAACTTAGGAGTAGAGGTCATGGAAGACGATTCAGCGACCATTACCGGTCACACAGCTGGAAACTTAATTGGAAACTTGAAAGGAACGGTAGAAGGGGTACCAACGGTGTTATTTAACTGTCACATGGATACGGTGAAGCCTGGTATAGGAGTGAAGCCAAGTGTGGTGGATGGCTACGTCGTAACCGATGGAACAACGGTGCTAGGTGCCGATGACAAAGCAGGAATCGTTGCAGTCTTAGAGGCCCTTCGTTTAATAAAGGAGCAGAACATTCCTCATGGTGACCTTCAAATTTTATTTACCGCTGGTGAGGAATCTGCCTTAGCAGGTGCACGTGCCTTGGATCCAACCTTACTGAAGGCAGACTTTGGTTACGCCTTAGATACGGGTCGAAAAGTTGGGAATACCAATACGTCGGCACCAGCCCGTGGAATGATCACAGCTGAGGTGTTTGGACAAAAAGCACACGCTGGTGTGGCACCTGAAAAAGGGATATCTGCCATTGAATTAGCCGCTCATGCGGTAGCGAAAATGCCACTAGGCCGCATTGACGAAGAGACGACGGCCAATGTTGGAACCTTTACGGGCGATGGGGCGCTTAACGTGGTAACCGATTATGTGAAACTTATAGCAGAAGCGAGATCGGTAGACAACGATAAATTTCAGGCGCAAATGAATACAATGAAAACCATTTTAGAAGAAACCGCACAGGAATTTGGTGGTCGAGTGGAAATTGAAATGCGTACGGCCTATCCAGGCTTCAAACTTGATGACGATGCACCAGTGGTGGAAATTGCCAAACGTGCGGCGGCCAAAATTGGACGTGAATGTGGTACGTTTGCCGGCGGGGGCGGGTCCGATGCGAACGTGATTAACGGTCATGGCATTCCAACCATCGCCCTGGCATGTGGATACGAAGAAATCCATACGACGGGTGAGTGCATGCCAATTGAAGAACTAAATAAGCTGGTTGAGATGACCGTTGCGGTGATTGTCGAAGTTACTTCTGCTTAATATCAAAGCATGAGATTAGGGCGTGGCTGAGTAAGAATCCCAATCATCGTTAGAATAGCTAAAACCTCGATGTAACGATGATTTTTGCTCAAAAAGGTGCCTCAAATCATCGTTAGAATGATCAAATCTTGAAAATAACGATGATTTCCACTCAAAAAGGTGCCTAAATCATCGTTAGAGTAGCGAATACGCTGAAATCACGATGACTTTGCATGTCTCAATGGGGGATGAGCGACAGACCATGGCGAAAAGACTCAAAATGGTCGATTTTAAAAAATTAGCGTCCCTTAAGGGACTCAAAAACCTTAGCTTAGAGCATTTGGCATCTTTTAAAGACATGATTTCTGCAAAAATGGCCTCAGAACGGTTGATTTATAGTGATTAGCGTCCCTTAAGAGACCTAAATAGCTAGACTTCTAGGTTTTTACGTCTTTAAGGTACTTGATTAACCTGCAATATCAGGCTTTCCCCTTTTCGCAATGACCTAAATACGAGCTAAACTAAAAGGAGTGATCCCATGTTAAAGGAAGAACGGTTATTAGAAGAGTTTTTGGAATTGGTACAAATTGACTCTGAATCAGGTGACGAACGTGCGGTTGCCGATGTGTTAAAACAAAAATTTACCGATCTTGGTTTGGACGTGATGGAAGAAGACACGACGGCTACGACAGGGCATAACGCCGGTAACGTCATCTGCAAACTAAAAGGAACCGTGGAAAATGCCAAGGTCGTTTTATTTGGTGCTCACATGGACACGGTTAGCCCCGGAAAGGGAATCAAGCCGAAGGTCTTAGATGGCTACGTGATAACGGATGGGACCACCATCTTAGGGGCCGACGACAAAGCCGGCATTGCTGCTATTTTAGAAGCAGTACGTGTATTAAAAGAGCAAAACATCCCTCACGGAGACATTGAAATCTTACTCACCGTTGGAGAAGAAGTAGAATTGATCGGTGCTAGATCACTGGATCCATCGCTTCTCAAGGCGACATCCGGTTATGCCCTTGATACGGGAGGAGCTGTTGGTAACATCAAATCATCAGCACCGGCTCGTGGTACACTTACAGCAAACGTTTACGGACAAACGGCTCATGCTGGTGTGGCACCGGAGAAAGGGGTGTCTGCCATTGCCGTAGCCGCCCATGCCATTGCCAACATGCCACTGGGTCGAATCGACGAAGAAACGACAGCCAATATCGGAACCTTTATTGGCGATGGTCCATTGAATGTGGTCATCGACCATACAAAAGTAGTAGCGGAAGCTCGCTCCCTTGTAAACGAGAAGCTGGATGCACAGCTTAATCAAATGAAAGCGGCCTTTGAAGAAGCCGCTCGTGAGATGGGAGGGCGAGTTGAGATTCAAATCGAATCTTCTTTCCCAGCTTTTAAATTAGGCGATGACGCACCGGTTGTTCAGGTAGCGAAGCGTGCGGCGGCTAAAATTGGTCGAGACTGTGCGACGTTCGCTGCTGGTGGCGGATCCGATGCCAATATCATTAACGGTTATGGCATTCCAATGGTCGTTTTAGCCTGTGGTTACGAAGAAATTCACACGACCAACGAGCGCATGCCAATTGCCGAATTAAATAAATTGGTAGAAATGACCGTTGCGGTGATTATGGAAGTGGCCAAAGAGGGATAAGTCACATAACCCAAAAGATGACTCACTAACCGCTATAGAAGTTGTTAAAAGCCAAGTAATAGCTGTTCAAAGTAGGGATCTACTTGTCTTTTCTAGCTCAAATAGCTATTGTAGTCGATCAGAAATTTGCCTTAAACTTACCAAAAAAGAGAGCATTTTACGTGCTCTCTTTTTCTAAGTCTCAAAGGGTTTAAAAGGAATAAGCTTCCCTGGTGGAAGATTCGCTCTTCTCTTGATAACAACTGGCAACTCCAGATTTCTAACAATGGTGGAGCCGGCTACGACTTTAATTAAAGAACCAACAAAGGAAACCTCAGAGTAGATTAAATAATCCTGTGCCCAGTCGATTAAGACTTCTTCGTGGAGGTGTTCAAAAATACCTTTAACGAGGGTGATGCTAGCATCAATGGACTGGGCAAATAAATACAACACCGGTTCCTTGTTCTCGCATACAATTTTATGATCAACAAACATTAAAACACCTCACGTGTGGAAAATACGCTACAACGAAATGTCACAGCTAAATTTGTAAACCTGTTTTATTTTTACCGAATTCAACTAAACTATTCTCAGTTATTTTATGAACGAGAATCAGCGATTAGAATCAGGGGATAAAACTTCACAGATTTCACAGGTTGTGGTGATTTATGCTATAATAGATGAAGTTCAAGACAAGGTCTTGATCTAGTTCATCTTAATGCCACTTGTACGTGAAACTAGAGCGTATGTTGAACTAGACAGGTATAATACGATTAAAGTTAGAAGCAGAGGAGATTAACGAAATGAAAGCATTAATTGTAGGGATTTTCGAAGACACGAAAACAAAAAGCTACACCGAAATTGACACCAGCTTAAAAGGTGCCTTAACTAAATTTATCGACGGTACCGAAAAAGCGACC
>Ga0131853_10002629_pt1 | contig 32068 bp, 11 predicted proteins | sample TergutLab28metaG_FD_92764 | JGI IMG/M metagenome (GOLD analysis project Ga0131853, IMG submission 92764) | Labiotermes labralis P1 segment gut microbial communities from Petit-Saut dam, French Guiana - Lab288 P1 (version 2) (version 2) | ecosystem: Host-associated > Arthropoda: Insects >... | reverse complement strand
TTCCGGCCTTGGGCTCTCCGCGTAGCAATTTTTTTTCAGGTGTGCGGTGTTCGTATTCCAGAACGGATGTCAGGTGGCCAACAGAGTAACTGACATTTGTGGCGAAAGCGTTATACACGGAAAAACTTCGGAAGTATCAAGGCAGCGAGCAGGATGTAAGTGTGTGCGATCTGGTAAACATTAAGCGGTTTGGCTTCAATAAAAGAGGCAGTTTTCTGTAACTTCAATTTGGTGTATCTTCCCTGTTGTCCATCTCCCCAGATATTCCATGCGACGAGAAGGATCATTAGACAGGCTGGGTACAGTAGTGTATACGGGATTGAAATAACATGTGCTTCATATGTACGCGTACTGAGAGATTTGAGCTTTTCTTGCCCATGTCTGTCTTACGATATGTTATGCCGTCGTTTATGGGATCATTTTCTTTTACCCGGTGATGGAGGCAGCAACATACTACGATACGTCGGGACCAATTTAGAAAGTTCGACTGCTGGATATCTCAGAGACCTAAATGCACCTGTTTTATCGCAACAGATAAAGGTGTTATTCCATGCGCCACTCCGATCTACTTCTCTGATATTCCTGCTTTTCATGGAGGTATTCAATAAGGAAATATTGAGCTTTTCAAAGTTCCATCAAAAGTTGAATATAAATTTCTTTCTGAACGTCCACGTTTCGAACAAGAACATTGTTTAACTCTAAGTTCCCCATATCTCGCCTTTCTGTCCTCCTGATAAAAGCGGCATGTAAATAAAAATGAATACTGTGTACTCGCGGCAAAATATTGGCACTAAACAAGAGAAAAATCTGCTCCATTACCACTTGGTGTACTACAAATTCCACACGAACTGACCTGTCACTGAAATTGGGCCTTTGCGATAAACAGCCAAGGACAAGCCACCTGATTCATGGCAGGTCTTTAAGCACAAATGTCATTAACAAATGTACTGTACCTGTAACAAGAAGGGTTTTGGTTTCATAGTAAACACAATTTTCTCACAAGTCTCTTAGCTTACTGCTGTACACGTTAATAATCGCTGTTGGTTCTAAGAATCATACAAAACACATACATAAACTCTGCAGACAAAATACGGAGTCTTAATTTTAAACGCTTTGTAGGCTACACATACAAATCGGCGTGTTTAAACAGTTGATGAATGTAGCATCGAATTTTGATAGACTGAAGTACTCTATTCACATTTTAATCTCTCACGTTCTCACCTTTATCTCTTTGTTCTAATTATTAACTCGTGTCGCTACTTTGGATGTCTAAGGTCTTCAATTAAGAACAAAATATTCTAATATAGACAAGAACCTGCTGATGGCTTACATTTGTTGATTAAACGTTTATTTTAATTTGAGTTTAAAAGATTTGTCAGGTTTTTAGACTTCCATTTGTCTTGGGATTATGTACATTTGCACTGATAATTTTTCAGAACAACGTAACCTGCTTTAAAATTAACTTATTTTCTTTTCAAGTTAGTGCTTCTATATTTTAGATTTTATAACTTATATTGATATGAATTTTGTCACAAAACACAACACCACACAACATTTCGGAAAATGCTTGTTCCTGTCTTCAGGTGAATTAAAAATAACCTCAAACCTAATTAACAATCAACAAGGCAAATACATCACCAGCAAACATTTATGAGAAATGACGCATGCTATATTCCATGAACTAGTAAAATAAAAATAAAAAAATTACTAAGTATAAAAATTTTTCAAAAACAATAATAAAATGATTGTGGTCTCATATCTGAGGGTACAGGCATATTTGAAGAATGATACAGTTTTCAGCATATGGGCATGAGACCACCACGCTCTCGTCAGACATCAATCATCCAGCAACGAATTGCTGTAATAAAAATTATGGAATCATTATAAAAGCAAACTTTTGATACGAGCCTCCTCTGTTGGCAAAGTCCTAAGCAATATAAGCGATAAAGTACGCGAAATCTTTGCCAAAAATGTGTATAATTCTTATATTTTAGTTTAACTGGAAATGACAGAATGGCGTAATTTTAAAGTCTTCTTAGTACGGAATGAAAAGTTACAAACACCCATGTTTTGAGGGAACTGCAAAACATAACATGTTTCCTATAATGTAAACAGACACTTGGTTGTAACCGTTGAGTAGCTTTCATTCCTGCTTAATATATGGGAATTAGGATTTAGAATTTCAGTGCCGAGTTCGACTATAGACCTACAGACTGAGGCTGTCATTAATTTTTTTCACTCTGTAGAGAATGAAAACTAAAATAGGCCATGACCGCTTTCTTTCCACATTCTTTCCAGTTTATTACTCTCAGAAGTAAAACATTCGACACACCTGTAATATTGTTGACTTGGCTAAAACGTAACAAATTTTACAGGGCGGCTATTTGAAGTTCTTTGCTGTGTATGTAAAGGTAGGTACAGGCCTTTTGGTTAATGTCGTAATTAATACCTAGTACAGTGGGTCTGCAAATTTTCGGTGCTCGCGGGGTTCTTGGAACAGATCTATCTGCCTTGTATCCTTTTCGCAACACACCACAATTAGAACAATTTATGATAATTATATGCCTGCCGTCTCCGTAATTTAAGATGTTGTTCTTTTTCACTGGATGTTCGGTGTCCGCAGTTAGGTGACAGAATTGTGGTCTCATATCTGAGAGTATAGGGGTATTTGAAGAATGGTACAATTTTAAGCAAATGGACATGAGACCAACACGCTCTTAACCTCGGGCATCAATCACCCAGTAACGAGTCGTCACATCCCGGAAAAACGGAGACATCAGCTGCATCGCTGCGAAAATCTAAAAACTTACAAGAATACAGATGTTTTTTTCAATGCTGATAAAATGGATGATGCATATGGCAAGAATAGTGGAAAGGAAAACGAATGCTTTGGGGGTTGGTACGGAAACCGGAAGAAAAGAAGCCATTTTGAAGACCTAGTAATAGGTGGGATGATATTATTAAACGTTTTTGCAAAGAAGTAAACTAGGAGGGCTGAAGAATAGGACAAGTGTATGGAATTTTTGAACTCGGTACTGAGCCCTCGGCTTCTATAAAAGTTGGAAAATTTCTTGAATTGCTGAGAAACTATTGGCTTTTCAATAAGTACTGTGCTCCATGAAGTTAGTATGTTAGCTAGTTAGACCGTTAGATAGTAAACCCATTTGTAAAGATTATTTCTTGTATATACAAAAACTTAACAGCGGAAACATGATAAAATTTCGACACAAAGTCCAATTAAGGACGTAAGTAAAAGGTGTGGTTCCTCTATTTCCTATGTATGGGTCAAGCAGTTCCGGATGCTTGACACTTGAAGATGTGACCGACAAATTGTCTCGGAACGTCGGCAAGAAACTACTAATCTACGCTTCTTAAAATCCCAAAAGAACGACGTTCCGACAAACGGAATCTTATCGTAGAAGACAGCGGTGTTTATTAAGATTTGCTGTATTAATATAGTATAAAGTTCTACGTGTAATAGCGAACGTTTAAAGAAAACAATTGCAGGGAAACGTTTGTTGTGGTTATGGAAATTGTCACATCTTTCCGCAGAATAGTCTTTAGAGTAATATTGATATTTGAAATAGGTTAACTTTAAGTTAGGAAGTACAGGCAACGGGTGAGAGTTCTGGCACTTTCGGTCTCCGTTATTTAATTACCTAAACAACTGTAGGACTTGCGGAACGTAGATATTTGACAGAAAACTTGTGGTACTTTCTTCACTACAGATTATATTTTAAAAATATTTATATGTGATGAACAATTGGGCAGTTAGGTATAAACTGATTTCTAAATGAAGATGCATGAAGCGTATCCAATAATTATACCTGATTTTTAATGAAAATTGGAAAAGGTAGGCAATTTTAGCTCAAATCCGCAATACCATTTTTCATTAAAATCATTTTCCCTGTGCTAGAATTTTATGCTCACAGGAAGACGGACATACAAAACGATTTTAATATGTAGTCCACAGGGATATGTGCGCGCCTGAAAAAGCCAGTAATTTATGAAAAATAACCTAAAACGATTTCGAAAAGTGTATACTCTTCCGTGCTGTGTGGTATTTCTCCTGGGCTCTGGAGTGCAATGAACTCCGAAGCTAAAGGTTATTTGTTGCTGTTTTAGGTTACTGTAGCTCAATCGAAATAGTGATGGGATGGTTATAGCTGGGTATTCGGTAAGAGAGGAAGAAAGAGAGACCGGATATGAAGCAATTGATGCTTGCCTCCTAGCTTCGGTTTGTCGAAACTGAAACTCAGGAAGAGCCGGAGTGGGAAGGTGGATTCCAATTTAGCCGTACGTATAATTCCCGTGATATATGTACAGTGTCGTTTATCCGTTCATAAACGTCGAAAACCGAGCGGATTTGTGGTTTCAACGCGACAGTCCATTTATTGAGAGTGGAGACAAATCGTAATAATGGATTTACTGTTCCAGCATATCTGAGTTTATTAGACCTCTGAAATGCTTATAAACAGAGTATGATTGATATGTAATACTTTATTTACTTGAAATTACAAATGTCTACTTGTTTAAAATTATGAATAAGATGTTAATTTGACCCCTGACTCTGAAAGAGGCTGAAAAAAATAATGTATTTACTTCCAAGGAAGCTCGAGTAAGAGAAAAATGTAGAAATTACAGAGAAACGATCGTCTTAATCTGTTCTATGCAGTATTTTTATGGAGAATGAGTATGGGAAATTAGACGACCATAGTGTGTAACACGTTTGAAAGAAATGAGGTATACGCTTAAAATGATATAAAACTCCTTGTATGTATTCTGGAGATAAATTATGAATTAGACCTTAAAGACCGTGTTAAATTTTGAATTGAATTCAACTAGCTGAGCTTAGTATCCCATGACTTGCTGTTAGGAGCGCTGTGATTAACTTCATTTTGGCTAATAATAACGAATTCCTTGAACAGCTAACAAACCAGTAATATTCTTCGGCAAATTGGAAGCAGTCTGAAGAACTGGTTTATCATTTACGCATGCCTCTAACTGCAACATGACAACATAAACTATAGTGACATATATCGATTTAAACCTGCTTCACAGGAACTGCGTTAAGAAATACAAAATTTCCGATGAATGGAATAAACATTGCAGAAATTGATACATAAAGGGTCTTTTTTTTCCTTTCATATAGTGCAACAAACGTTTGGGTGTATATTTTTTGCGTGGTTCAGTGTGAGCGTGTTTGATACAGAATACATAATTTGTGTAACGTGGGAGGGGAATGTTTGAAATATTTTAATGACACTGTTGTGTTTCACTACGTTCAAAACTTGCCTCTAGAATGTACAAATACGAGAACATCAGGCTCGTTGTATTCTGGATAAAAAACACGACCATTTCAGCTCGGTAACATGATTGATGCAGATGTGATATTCAATTCAAATAGAATACAACTTCTGTTGCACAAAATGTAACTCTCAGTACAATTGTATGATTATTCCTGCTTCATACTTCTAGTCAAATTTTTCTTTATTCATTTTTTAAATTTGTATTTTTTTTAAAGCTGTTAATTAATTATTTATTTATTTACCTTTTAAAGTGTCTCGTAACAACGCTGCCACTTATAAAAAAATGGAAAAATATGAGCAGAAATATGTGTGCGTGTGTGTGTGTGTGTGTGTGTGTGTGTGGAAATAACCGGCCTTCGTCTAAGTTAAGGTAAAACTGCAGCATTGATTAGACGAACCGAAAGAAGCAACCTACACCCCCACAAAGGATAAGAACAGCTAATGGCCGACGTTTAGACACTGGATGTTCCACTTATAAACCAAGTTCTATCCAATCTACAAAGACATGATACTAGTCCTATTTGCTAAAAGAAGTGCGACATCTGTGTCATGACTTCTGTAGGCATAGAATTACGTCGGCTTCCACACAGCAACTTCGGAAACAACTTGAAACATGGAATGAATGCTACCCTAGTAGAGCTCATACGATATGAATATTCTGCTACTATAGCTCACACGACATCAGAGTTATGTTACTATAGCTCACATGACGTGACTACCGGGCCACTACAACACATACGACGTAATTTTTTGCTAATGAAGCTCACGTGACATGAATGTGTGTTGTTATAGTTCACATGATATGAATATTCTGCTACCAGAGCTCTCAAGATCTGAATATTCTGCTGTTATAGCTCACACGAAATGAATGATGTACTGCCATAGCACTCATGATCTGAATATTCTGCTATTATAGCTCACATGACATGAATAATCTGCTGTTACATCTCAGACATGAATATTCTGTTACCAGTGCTGCAACGACCTGGATATTCGTATGCCATAGTTCACACGACGTGATTATGCTGCTGCTATAGCTCACACAATAAACATTATGCTAGTGGAACTCACGCAACATTGATATAAGGCTGCTAGTTGTGACGCGACATCAACGTTTGACCACTAGAAATCACGTTAACTTCGTAATTTGTACTTCCAAAGATAACAAGCAAATCTTTCAGTTACGGGGTTGGTGTAAATTGAAAGGGTGTAATTCTTCCAGAACAATCAACAGGTCTGTTCAATACCTTAAATAAACTCTGTTTCCCTAAATTTCCGGACATGTCTAGACCATTGAAGCATATACTGTTTTATCAAGCGAGGGGGGGGGGGCAGTTGTTGCATTGACTCAGTTATTTAAGTTTATTATGAGGCCTACCAACACTCAGATGGTGCAAACTGTGTTTTGGAAAAAAAACCTGCCGTCACATAATATGGGGCCTGACTTTACCCTTTGTAATAACACTACCGAAAATGTGACCAAGTTTTTAAGCCACAGTAATGCCTCCTTTTTTTAACTGAAGCTGTTTTCAATGTGGACATGTGAAAGTTTTACAAACCTTTATTACAACATTGCTGAAAGCGATTATTTTTCAATTTAGCTCCGATTTTTGTCGGAAGTGTTCTTCCATCTTTGGAAAAGACAAGTACCCCCACCCGTTTAAAGTTGTTCTCTCTTCCCTGCAGACAGTGACACACAGCATTCTGCAGATTCTCGAATTTGGCATAATGTTCTCCTCGCAAGCAATTTTTTTTTTAAACGACCAAGATAGATGGTGCGAAGTTAGGAGAGTAGGTTGCATGCCATAACACTCTCCATCCAAAATTCGTTATAGTCTTCGTGGTGTGGGCACTTGTGAACGGCCTAACGTTGTTACTGAGGAGCAAACCCTCAAGCTAACTGGACGAAGGCGAACATTCAGTCTTCGTAATGTTTCCGTGTAGGAAATTCACATTTGCTGCCTCCCAGCAGTTTGTCATGAAAAGGGCTTTTTTCCCTGTGTCATTGTCTTCGTTCCGTCTTACCCATCGTCAAAGAATACTTACGTTTGTAGCAGCGTCAGTTCTTTCACTGAGGACACTTTCGTGAGTAAGTGTCCATGGATGCGTGTCGGCTTCTCACCTCCAGCAACCAAAAAATCTCTCACAGCACATTGTTTCAACCACATCAATTTCTGACACATTAGCAAACTCTTTACTACTTCTATCTGTCGAGCAAATGTTTGCTACAAATAGAATGTTATCCAGAATACTCACAGACTTCATGATGTAGCGGTGATGCCCATAAAAGAAGAATATACGGAGATGAAAATTAGGATACTTTACTTTCTTAGTTCCCTTTGTACATTATATATAGTGTAAGAGAGAAGCATAACGACTTTGGGAAATTTATATTTCGCTTTCTATTTAATTTCGTAAAAAAGGACTAGTGGAATTAGACGTTTGAATCTGTCTGCTACTTTCTGCATCTCTTTAATTTCGCATGGATAAAACTTTGTGGTAACAGCTAGAAATAAGCTAAGAAACTCTGTCTTTACTCTTGGTAATTATAACTTAATCGGAACGTGTAGTGCAAATTATGAACAGACACGAAACTTTAAACTTTATCATTCTTTGTGTTTCTCGAAGAGCCGGTAAGGGTGAGGGTGGGCATGTGGCTTAACATAGTTTTGATTTTGTCTGTACGTGGAAGTCAGTAAGTTAGTTAACAAACCGGGTACTTTAACCCCAGGAAAAGAGCCCCGAGTACGCAAGAAATGGGAGGTTAGGAGGCTTTCAGATTTGGTCTGGAGGCTTTGGTGAAGTCAACGCTCGCTTTCCCCTGCCTAGAATCGAACCACTATCATCATATAAATGAGAACTAAGAGTTCCCTTCCTTCGTCCATTCCTCTTAAAAAAATACGAGATCTGCTCGAAGCGCATGTTTTATTTATTACAGTAGTCGTCCAAGTATTCTTGGATTTGCCCTCACAAAAAGTGCATTTTGGATGCTCGAAGAATATGTTACATTTCTTCTTTTATTTGCCGCAATGACACTACGTATTTATGGCTGCGTGCATTAACCATATCCTGAGCAACGGTTTTCACACACACCAGTTATCTTAAACTTACAGCGCGGGTCATTTCGTCCAGAGAATTTCAACTTTGTTCTCAGAATACGTTTAGGAAAATTACTTTCTTGGTCGTTGAGTAACAGTTTTAACTTTGTGACTGACTTACGTTTTGTTTTCTGCAATGTACGAATTATATTTCTATATGTTGTACACACACCTAAGCACTTGAAAAGTTAGACGGTTATCCACAAATTTTGTAGGAGTCTGCTCAACAAGGAATATTTAATGAACTATACGCAAATTTACAAACCAGAGTGGTGCGCTTTATTGCATGCACTAAAAAGAAGCGGGCTATGGTAGCTTAGTAGCAAGGTCCGACCGAGTTGCAGAAATGGAGAAGATTAGAAACACAAACCAATTTTATGACAAATGCTGTACTGACAACGACAGCAAACCTGCGGTGTTTTTTTTTCTAATGTATTTAAAACTTATTTCTTTGAAGGTGGAATGTATTGAGTTTCTTGGGGTCGGTTCCATGGTATGAAACCTGCCATTTACATAGAGAGAGAAGGTTACCGGAAACGATATCTTAAGCGCTTTCGTATTTGCTTCTGAAATGTACCTAACGAACATTCATTTCCTGAGAATTACACGCAAAATATGTATTAAATTTACAATAGTAAAATCATCAGGGATTCACCAAAAATGCCCTTCTTTTGTAAGATCCAAGTAACATGTTTGGTAGTAGGAGTTAGGTATGTTAACACTTACAGTCGAACACAACTATATTTATTATTATATTAGAGGAGTTTACAACAACGACATGTTTCGGCCCTATATGTGGGCCATCACCACCTGATGATGGCCCACATATAGGGCCGAAACATGTCGATGTTGTAAAATCCTGTATACTTAAAAAAAAAATATATAGTTGTGTTCGACTGTAAGTGTTAACATACCTAACTCCTACTATTGTACAAAACACAACGGGCATGACGCACATTAGAATTAACATGTTTGGTACTTACACAAAATAATCTACCGTAGGAAGATACATCTAAGAAGGAGGGTTTTCCTTTTAGGAATTGTAACACATGTTTCTCTTACATAAACTGCAACTTTTTCTGTCCCTCTATCGTCGACCGTGTAATATTTACCCATGAAGATAAATGGCATATTCGCCCTGTCGCAATAGACCGCATATTTGTAGATCTTGCTTGTTGGCTAATAGTGTATCTATCTTAAAATTCGTAAAATATAAGGAGTTCATAAATTTATTAGGAATTGCACGAAATAACTTTATGAATATTCAGATGAAAATACATGGGATAATTTTAATAATTATTATATTAATTCTTTGAATAAAAATATAAATCCCAGAAAGAATAATATAAATTATTAATTAATTAATAAACATTAATTACCTTAAATTCATGCGGATAAAGTGACTTAAGTGCATACTAAAAACGAAATTCTTCTAAAAGAAATACGGTATGGTAACGAAGTTTCTAACTCACAGTGAGCGTGACCTTTGAAGATTGGACAGTTATATTGTGCCTAAATGTCGACTGCAAAGTACCATTCTAATCTGCGTAAATTCCCAAAAGAACACAAATCTCACTTTCACGGTGGTTATTAGTCGAATGACGTCTGTTTTGAAATTTGAACAACGTGTAAGATATTTAGTTATTTTCGACAATCTGGGGGGGAGGGGCGTACTGCCCCCACTTTCAGGGTGACTAAATACATCCTTCTGAACCTAACTTATTTACCCTGAATGTGGAAGTGTCCGTTATTCCGATACGTGAAACAGACTGAAGGCACAGTGCTGAGTAAAACCCAAAAGTCGGCCGTCAAAACAAGACTGCTAAATGATGTACAACATTTATACATTTGATTAAAACTAAAATATTAAAAATTTGTGAAACACGTACAAGAGTTTCGAAATGTTGCTGAGAGTGGCTGTAGAAGGAAGTGATAGGGCAGACGCAAACTGTTAGAAGTCAATCAATTTCCGCTGCTCGCATAGGAATGAAGAAATTCTGTAGGGCAAGTATCCACTGTGAGGGGAAATTTGTCGACCTGACAGTGGTCAATCAAGTTGCAGGACAAATACGTCGACTTATTGAAAAATTTCGTAATTTGTCAGCCAAATAACACATTTTCTATTCATTTTCGGATTTCGTTCAGCGTGGCAGAGGCCTATAGCACATAGGCCTACTGAGGAGGTCGACAGAAGAAGGCGTAGATGGAAGTATATAATAAAAATTTATCTTACAAGAATCTGGTGTGAAGGTGAAATTTTGTGTTGAGCTGCCTTGTAATAAAACGTCCAGTTAAATCAAAACAGAAATTGTTAGCTAGCAGGGTAACTGAGGGTTTGACATGGGAGAGAGGAATTATGGTCTTCTGGGACATGACGTCGTGTAGTTTGGTAAATTCATACAAAGGTTTTGGAAGAAAGTTTCTGGCTCGAATTTCAGGTTTCCTACTCCTCTACGCAGCAATGGAGAAGGCATCTCCCAGGATGCTGGGAGACATAACTTTATAACGGACTATACGATGACTCAACCACAAAGAACCTGATCTCCATTTTCACCACCATGACAGCCTCAAATATCACCTTCGTAGCGGATTTTTGATCTCGAATATACTACGTTTCAAAGAGTGCGTAGTTTAGATCCATAACATATCGCTCATTTGCGACAAGAGTGTTATAACTCAAAATCTGTCATTTTTGATTTATTGGTATAGAAAGAAACGTTGGCAGACGCACTTTTAACGGTTATAGTGTCATAACGCAGCTCACAAAACTAGCCGCTGAAGAGCAGTTGTGTCGTCATTGCATTCATAGAAAAGTACAGCACTTCAAAACCTTTAATAGTTTCACTTGAAGAATAACTAATTTTGAGTTGTGACACTGTTGTCGCAAATGGGCGATATATACCCACGCTTGGTACTGAACAGAGTTTGCGGCCCCTGATATCGTGGGTGATCAAGCATGTGCAAACATAAGCTGACGAGAGTTTTGCCGTGAATTGGGGGTTGTTTGGAGTGGGAATGGGGTAAAAAAGGAGGGTGTTTTGTACTGGGGAGACGAAGAATCGTCCCGTTATAAAAGGCTGTCAACAGACTTTATCTAAGCAGGCCTAATACATGTGAGAAACTGCTCCAGTTTGCGTCTAAAATGAATGCGCACAAAGAAGCATCTGTCAGTCACGAGGTTTTACAGTAGGACTAGCTCAGTCAGGAAAGTGATTGGCTATGGGGTTAGAATCCGGGCAGAGGCACGAGGCTAGATCATCTTGAGCCCTACCAGCTTCATACCCAAAAAAATCTGGGACAAAACTCTCCCATGCATTAATCTGATCTCCAATTACTTTCAAGAACAAGAGTGTGTGGAGGTATACACACCCACTTGTGAATCTTCTTATCTTGCTGATTAATTTCGTACATGGAGAAACGTATTTTTATATTACGTACATACACATTTCGCCGTAAATATCAACATTTTCGAAAATTTGTCTCTTTGTGGAAGGTAGCACTGTATAAACACTTTTGTTACCCATAGGGCTAAATTACACAAGGGACGTTTTCCTGTGTACAGTTTTAAAATTTACCTCCCTTTTTAATGAAAATGTCCTAGGTATCCCGACTCCCAGCATGAAATACTCTGCTGTCTGTATACATTATCCAGAATGCATGGATCAATACGACATACATGTGAAGAATGCTCTATACAGGTTCATCTGTGAAATGCCTTCAACATCACGTATGGATAATCTCACTTGAAAGCTAACACACATAGTACGTAAATGGGATAATGCAAATTCCGGTTTCACAAAGGAATATGTCATGTACGAAGCACAGGGATGCATAAATACTGTGCCGCTCTGATGGACCCGAACATCTGTCGCTCTGCTTTGAGATATGCCTTGTATACACCAGATTAAAAAAATATATTTATTGGTCTCCGCTTAAAACAGAAAAAAATATAATTCAGTCATCATAAAACAAGGTCAATGCAAAATAATAATTTCCCGTGTTCGTGGAAGTATCTCGCCAGAAAGACGTATAGGGAAGTGGACATATATTTCCACGCCTTCTAACAAACATCTCGGTAGAATCATTAGCACGTCTTTTGAGAGCTCGGAAAGTTCTGGTGTCAAAAGCGGTGGTCTGCTTTAATCACTGGGTTTACTCCATGACCGTTTCTTCTACAAACTTCATCATTTGCTTATGATTCTACGTCGGCGCTATATACGTTCTGAGATATTGACAGTGTAGTCAAAGATAGACAGATAAAGAGACGGACAGACAAACAAATAAACAAACAAACAGTTAAATATGCAAACATTCTTAACCTCTTCAGTATTTGGAGTTGAGCGGTTGGTTTAGCGGCCTGACCGCTGTACCGTCAGAAAAGGAAGCCGGTATGAATAGGTGAGCAGTCTGGTTGGGTCACCGAGCCACTGCGCACACAGGGGTGAGATCTGTTCGCCGCGCCCGAAGCCTGACACTGTCCCGTGCGCAACGACGTCACTACGACGACAGACCCAACTCGAGAGTTGACGAATCGTGTAACAGAGTAGACACCGTAACAGAACTTCAAATAAAATACTTTATTCATCATTATCGCAAACCATGTTTCATTAAACGTTTACATTTCAGTATATAACTAGCTGACAAGCATTTTCACTGAAGGAACTATAGTGAAATAAGTAGTCAAGCGGAAAATACCCCTGCTTTGTGTTTGGTAGGTCCCAGGTTCAAAATGTTCAACGGAAATACAGCTGTTATTATTATTATAATTATTATTGCGTTGTTATGGTTGTTTTAACCGGTCTGTTCAGGCTAATCTCGAAATGGTATCTCCAGCTGGTCTACGACAGCTGCTGCCCACATCCATTGAAGTTCAGTTTTGATTTTATACTGTTGCTTAAAATATTTAAAAATTAAATTTAAAAAAATCATGGAACAGAGGAAGCAAGTTAAGAGATACAAAGTGTAAAGGTGAATAAAGATAGACCAACTTGATGTCACTTGCTTTTTTATTTCATTATTTAATGCTCAACGTGTTTCGGATGTTAATACGTCCATCCTCAGGAGCTTGCGACTTATTTGTTGAGTTATTTCATGGGGTGTATTGCTGTGGTTCGATGTGTGTTGGTGTTACGTTGTGGTCTGGCTGGGATGGTGTGGTGTCCGGATACAGACTGTATCCGGATACCACACCATCCCAGCCCAACATCAAGTTGGTCTGTCTTTATTCAACTATCAAGATGATGCACGGTCCAATAAACATAAGATTGTTAATAAGTATGACACAAATGTACGTCAGCACAATCTATTTATTCTATAGTATGGCTACATGTTTCGACTAGATGTTAGTCATCTTCAGGCCCCTACAATTACTAACTAATTACTAATGACTAACATCTAGTCGAAACATGTAGCCATACTATAGAATAAATAGAATGTGCTGACGTACATTTGTGTAATACTTATTGATTTTCAAGCACATCGTGATGCCTTCATTCAGAATAAGATTGTAAAGTTTAAATTAGACATATACAACTCTAAGATCAAGCTTGCAAGCTCTGTATTCCGTGACGGAGTACACACTGCACCAAGGCGAGCTTATATTTCAAGATTTCAGGCGGCTGCGTTGATACACACATGACTGCAGTTTAATTTGCTTTCACAAAAAAGTTCGGTCTTCCAAGCGCCGCTTTTCCCGAAAGTCATCAAAAGGAAGATGAAAAGACGTGATAAAACACATTTTTTTCTCACGAGTAAAATACGGCTTTCACTGCACCAATTTTCACGAAACTCACCCTTATCCATTACATTCTATGGACTTTTTACACCGAGTTTTATCCAAATCGAACGAAAATGTTGGAAATACAGAAAAAAATTGATTGACGCCTTTAATTAAAGAGTGGTTTTCCTTACATCCGTTTAAAAAAACTCAATTGACTGGAAAAGTGATTAATCAATGACATTAGGTAGGAGAGAGAGAGAGAGAAAGGGAGAGAGACGGGCGGACAGACGAACATGGTTTCCACGTAAGGCATTCTTCTTATGCTTATTAAACGCGTAAAGTGGAACTACTAATCACCTCCATGAAACTTTTTGAGAAACTAATATTTTTTCAACCATTCAATAAATTTCTATCATTTTATGGAACACGAAGTTTCATTGCCATATTTGCACCAGAATTTAACCGGTCCCTGTTGTCGCTAAGTGAATCCAATCCACTCCTTTCCATGTTGTTCCTTTAAGAACCATTCTAATTGTATCCTTCCTTCTACGTCTAGGTCTTGTAAGGCCTATCCTGCCCCTATTTTTTTTTACTAAACCATATATGTATTTTTATTCTCGCTCATGCGTTCCCACACACCGACCCTCTCATCGGTCTTTATTTTATATTTTTAATTTTTGGAAGGGATTAAAAACTCTGACAATCCACAGTTTTCATTCCTAGTGGCCTGGCATTACTACTCTCTTTCAGGTTTATTATTTGTCCCAGTTTCCTGCACTCGAAGGCAGTCAGTGTATGTCAGGTTATTATGAGAAAAGACGGATATAAAATAGAATATTTTGAAATTATAGTTACGATACAATTTACAGTTTCATAACCGATAAAACAAAATACAGTATTTCTTAAGGGACGGGAGGGAGAGAAATAGTGAAATCTGTGGTTCATCTGATATTTTAAATCTAAACCAAATAAATAGCACTATTAGTTGAAGAAAAAAAGACCAACTTGATATCACTAGCTATTTTATTTCACTTCTTATGTGTTCAATATGTTGCGGACATTAACATATCCATCATCAGGAGCTTGCGACTTTGTTGTTGAATTACCACATCGTTTCGTTGTGTTTTGGAGATTTGGTGCGGCTGGGTTTGAGTGGTATCCGTGTTGCAGGCTGAAGCACAAAACACTATATGTAACACGCATTAGCTTTTCCGAGGGTGTGTTTCTTTAGCTTGCCGAAAAATATCGTGGTGTTTTGAGCATTAAAGTATTAAATATTTCGACATTTCATGTACTGAGGACTCCATTCGATGTGCCTAAATATGCCGTTTTTTGTCACTCATGCAACTTGTTGTGAAACAAGGGATGTTCTAAAACAATTGGACTCTTTTGTATGAAGTTTGTATTTTCTTAAATCGAGTGTCTCCTTCACATCGAAACTATTTTGCTCTCCTAAAAAAGAGAAATAGCTTATGTAATTACAGTGCTACGTCTGTGGGCCTGTGTTCGCACCACTTAATCTTTTGAAACATGTGACTGATTTTCAAGAAATTTGATAAGAAATTTGTGTCTTTAAGGGTGACATCTTAATTGTTATGTTAATCCAGTTGTGAATAACTTGGCAGTAATGTAAAATTGTACTTAAGCGCTTATTGCCACGACGATGACTGTTACAGCGTTTGGAATTAGGCATATGAAATTGACTGGTGGAGAGACAAGCACAAACCTCATGTTGTGCATGAAATATTACTTACAAGACAACAACTGCAAACATGTCAACAGCTAGAACCTTTTAGTTTAAATTCTTTGTGCGTAAGTTATTCCCACCAACATAACAATCCTGTAACCATACCAATGATAATAAAAATAATAATAATTATTAATGCAGTATAAAACTGAGTTCTCCTTAGAACTCACTGTTATGAACGATTCTGAGAAGACTCCGTGTATAAAGCCTCATTATTAAGTACATTGTCAACAGTAATCTCCAGTTAACATTCCAGTGTGCGTTGCCATTTTGCTTAACGTCTTTGCACGTGAATTTGTGAAATGTGTTATATATTAGCATTTCTTCCTCGATGTTACGGTCTTCTACCTTTTTGGTACTAACAGACCCTTATGTAAGGACGAATGTTCTACAAATAGCTTAATCTGCCCCTGGAATCAAAACACATGTCGTTCCCACGTGATTGTATCCTGTCTGATTCGTAGCGAAAACGTCATTCATCTTCAAATGAAGAGCCTCGCCTCTAAACTAGTGGAAATGCATGTGACCAGATTGTCGTATTTGGGGAAAGATGGGACTATATCACTATGTTTTTATAAACACAACGTGGTTAGCTACAAAATTCGCAACAAAAATTGTCAATAACTTGAGGATTTACAAACAGAAAATACATTTTCAAAAGGATTTGGTGAACTTCGATGTTCGCCGGCACCGGCTGAGGTAAAGGATCTCCTCTTCACAGTTCCTTGTTTTACTCAGTCCTTCCCGGTAAATGCCCATTTAGTACAACAAATTAGTCCAAATCCTCTTCATTCCCCATCGTTCCAATGAAGTGTGCTTATATTCAAGAAATATTTTCAACAAAGGACACTGGAATGCCAACTCAATCACATCAACTACTTCGGTCATCTTATGTGTCTATTCAAAATTACTTGCTAAGAAACCCAACAAACATGCATAAAGACCGAAGAACAAGCCGTGTGTCAAGAGTAACAAATTGCAGATGAACAGATGCGATTCATTTATTCTGTAGAATATCTAATAGTTTTTCAGAGAGAAGGGCATACAAAACTGACATGCAAAGAAGTTTGTATTTTTATGTATTAAAAGTTTTCTTTTACAAAGGGAAGCATTTCCGAAATTTACTGATCTATTTTGGAATCTCAAGTAAAGCAGCCCAGCGCTACTTTGCTCCAGCTGTAGCAAAACTGACTTATGGGTGTGTCCATTCGAAATTTCTTCCGGAACACAAAGGTATATAATATTTTTGTACATTTCCTTAGTCCACTCAGACAACTTTAAGGACAGAACTTAAATTATAGCTTATAAGCTTCCGTTCACATAATTTTCCGTCCAATATTCACCGTGTTCCCGTCTTTCGACAGTTGAGCTACTGAAAACGCCATTAAGTAAGTTGCGAATGAATTTGTTCTTCGTGGGCTCCTTGACCACTCAAGATGAAGGCAATGTGTTACTTCGCAACGTCGGGAAATAGTAATACAACGTCATGGCGTCACATTTCAGATGACGCTGAAACTCCGAAACACTGCTATGAGAGACTCAGATGTGGGAGGCAGATAATGCTTTATATTCTCTAGGCTGATGCAAGGAATAAATCAGGTCGACAAATTTAACATAACTTCATCAAAGTTCATGGATGAATTTGCAAAGGATAACTTTGCTTGTCCGTCTGCTGTTTTACAGTTGGCGCATATAACGACCAAAAATACTGCTCTTCAATGTTAATTTCTTCATGTAAATGTGTTACCTCAGTGATGTTACAGAAGCCTAACCCGCATAGCATACCACAGACCCAGGAGCTCGTTTTGAGTCCCTCTAGTTCCATTACCAGGGTTTCATGTTGCTTTCCCAGTATTCTGACCTCGACAGCCATTAACGTTAAGGCAAGTCCTGGGGGACCTTCTGTGCAGTGGTTGCACCTTCGAATTCCACTTAGTACTTTGGTGTTTCTCAATGATATCCATAATGATCCATAAACACATTGAATCCTACCATGCAACAGCACAAGAACAGATGTTTTACTAATCAATAAAGAAATTCACAACACCAAAAGTATTATTTACGCTATCACTTGAAAGACGTCCAAAGGAGAGACGAAAGGCCTTTTAATAATGGGACGATATGTGTAAAGGTCTGCAGTCTAGGTTTTATTCAGTAACTGGACCTGGCTGCGCACTGCATGTCGCTGTCTATTCAGATAATGTCTAATGCGCTATAATTATGCTCAAAATCTAAGTCCGATTATGGACATATAAAGCGGTCTATATGAACGGTACTGTCTTTAGAGCGATATCATGAAGCGTGTAAACACGTGTGATGCGTTGCTTAATTTGAGGGCTACCAGGCAGTTGTATTTTGCCTTCTGTGCTTTTTTCTGGGCTGTAAGATTACTGTTATGTACGTAAAATGTAGAATAATTCTAAATGAGAAACTTCTACACCAGAAAGCGTCCAGCCCTGAATGTTTGTGCAGACTGTTAATTAACTTAGTTTTTTTAAAAATTCTACTATAAAGCTTTTTGATGCTCAAGCACAACATAGTGTGCAGTCACTGGTTAAAAGCTCCACAAAAATTTTACGTTTAGAAGATAAGACTTCTCTGGAAGGATAAGGTCATTTAAAGTAATGGTGGTGGTTGTGATGATGGTGGCTTGGTGTTGATGGTTGTAGTGGCGATGATGCTGGTGGTATTTTGGTGGTGTTGGTAATAGTAGTAGTAGTAGTAGTAGTAGTAGTGGTGGTGGTGGTAGTAGTAGTAGTGTGGTCTTAGTGGTAGTAATAGTAGTAGTAGTGGTGGTGGTGGTGGTAGTAATAGTAGTATTAGTGGTAGTAGTAGTAGTAGTAGTAGTGGTAGTAGTAGTAATAGTAGTAGTGGTAGTAGTAGTAGTAACAATAGCAGTAGCAACTTGGCAAATGGTCAAATTCCGGATATGTCTCCCTAGTTCTACTTAATTCAGACACGAAGTTTTGTATAATAAGCGATCTTCAGTTAACGTTGTTTTTATTAACGCTGGTGACAATCCATTGTAACGTGTTTGTGACATTTAAAAAAAAAGAATGAATACCCATCATACAACGCGTCTTGTGAAACTTGCCAAATATATGTCTGACAAGTAAGTCAAATATTAACATAATGTTGAATATTAACGTTATGTTCTATTGTATTGACGTTGTATTTTGGAGAATAAAAAGTAACAGGGGTTTTGTCATGGACTACATTGGTGTGTAGACGTGTACGTGTTCATGTATATAAATAACATGTGTATAAATTAGACAGTTTTCAATGTTGTAACGGTAATGAATGAATCGGTGTAACTAGACGTGTGGAATTTTGTATGATCATAAATTGCAAACGTACGTACGAATTCTGCGTGAAATATTGCTTTGCACGTAAAAGTAGAAATATAGCGATTGTGTGAAACTTTAATGTTATCAGTGGAAAATACACACACACACGAATATGTGTCACTAAATTTTACTGGCTGCTCGTTAGTTTGTAACTATTTGTGGCCTCAATGTTTCAGTAGAAGTACGAAATAACTATAGGGTACGTAAGTTCCTCACATTTACTGTGGCATTCGAATCTCATGGGAGACATTTTGCTGTATACATTGCTCTAAACGACCTCGATACTTTATCAACTGAGTCCCGATTTAACATTTTAGTTTCACAACTACATAACTAATTTAATATGTGGAAGATTTTTTAAAATGTAACTCTTACTTGGCAGTCAAGAATTTTCCCGAATTTCCCCCGGAATTTCGTTTCTCTCAATAAAAAGTCCCTCACTCTTCACTGTTCTAAGACAGGTAAATCCAGTCCATAACCTACCACTCTCTTTCTTTAAGATTCATTTAAGTCTGTCTTCTCATCTACACCCCATTTCCATTCCCATCCTGTTTTTTTCGTCGTAATGATGCTTGGCGAGGAATAAAAATTACGAAACTCAATTAACACGTTTGTATTAAGCATTTAGCGCTGTCTTATTCTGAGCGCTTAATTTGCAACAAGGCCATTCGTATGGTAATAAGTTTCCTATCCATAGAAGCTTCTTTGTAGTAAGCTCCATATTGTTCGATGTATCGATTTATACAAAGCAGTATGAAAGTACATGGCTGGTAGACCTAGGAATCCCCCAATGATGCAATGTAACTAACGAGACGTTTCCTCCACACTTTGACTTCCTCCTCTCACGTATTAACGGTGTGCCTACCTTTATTAGGTGCGTTTGCAAAATTTCCAAAAGCGACTATTATCTTCCGTCTGTCTTTCGTGGAACAACTCGGCTCCCAGTGGATGGATTTCCATAGAATTTGATATTTGAGAATTTTTCGAAAAGCAATGGAAAAAATTCAAGTTTCGTCGAAATCGAACAAGAATAACGGGTACTTTTCATGAAGACTAAAGTACATGTTTCATCATATCTCGCTCAGTTCTTCTAACAATGAGAAATGTGTCGGGAAAAAGTTGAAGAGAAAATCAAAACACTCGTTTCATGTTAAATAAATGTTTTTGAAAATCATGCTGTTTATGAGATAATGTGCAAAAATATTTCAGAGCCGGACAGGCCACAGAAGAATATATGGCCCATGCGGGCGTTGCATACTGGATATCTGAGGCTACAAACAAGCACTCAGAATATGTAATATTTAATGCTTTTCCACTGCGACGAAGGTTGTACGACCGCGCTTCATTGTTACGTTATACGTGTATTGCCTGTCTTGTTTACATAGCATTTAACAAGCACTGTTAATCGTGGTTATATCGGAACTCCTGTCCTATGCACAAGTTTCGTACTTTCTCCATGCTGTAATGGTCACTACGTGTTTGTATAGTGTGCTAATATTATTTAGCCTCGGTTTGTGATGTATACGAATCTACACCACAGAAAACGCTATAGATCATGTGGAAAATTTGAAATACACACGTCTTATACACTATGCTATGGAGTCACAAGCCACAATTTTCTGGAGATTCTGATACAGTTGCACTTTATGATGAACATGTAATATTTTGGGAATCAAGTTTACTTTGGTGAGGACCATCCTTCCTCTGATGGCTGGTACATCCGTTCAGAAAGCATGTTAAGGTAAAGTGAAAATAACCCGGTCATCACAAACACATTCAATTCAGATTCTGTGGATGCAAACTGCATTGAAATTGTTCCATAAAGCCATTAGAGAAACTTGGCCAGGGTGACTTGGAACTTTGCGCTCGCGTTGTAGCTGGCGTATAAAAGCTTAGCAAAATTTAACAACACAATTACTTTTGTTATAAACATGACATTCAGTAACACGAGTAAAATGGTAAGTACCTTGTTTTACCTCTCATTTAATTGTTAAAAGCAAGATAGCTGCTTCAAGGAAAGAGGAAAATATGGAACACAGAACAAGCCTGTGTAGGTAACTAATGACAGAAACCTGTGTGTACCATGCGAAACTGCCCACATGCTTCTCTCATTCTTCTAGCAACTGGCGTGAAAGGGGGCTACTGCGCGGCTGGGGGAGTCCTTTGGCCCATCTCACGAAAATTCTGGGCAGTGATTTTGATGTATCTCTCTGCAAATTAGCTATCTATCTGTCATGTACTTTCCAACTTCTGCACTATAATTAGATACAATAATTACAAAGATTTGTTACACCTCCTACACGATACGGTCTTTTACGTCCATATTCGGGGAGGTATTCAACAAATCCAAATAGAGTAACGGTTAGTTATGTCCCAGATCTGCAATAATTATTGCGAGGTAAGTGGCAAAAGATAATAATGGGTGTGGTGGGGAGACCTGATGATTGTAAACACAAAGTTGTCAGTGTGCTCTTACATTTAAATGTATATCCTAATTAATTAATCAGGAGGCTTCATTAATATGATAAGTGGCAACTAAAATCTTGTTGGATGTTATCATTTGTCGACTAGTAAATGTTACCAGAGGTTTGTAAAAACGTGCTGCCTTCTTCTTCAGGATATTTCCAGCTCTCACGGGAAACATTCCAAAAAAAAAAACTTGGCTCTTCAATCAGTACCGCTGTGAGAACCTCAAATCTCTCGATATTTAGGTTCTTCAACGACTCTGATACAACCGTTGGACGAAGTGTAAAATAAATAGGAAGGCCGAGATAAAGCGTATTTGAAATAAGACGACCGTAGGCTTGTAGAAGCTGAGGAAAATCACAAGTTAGGGCCATACCCGTAAGTCTAATAGTGAGACATAACAGCGAAGTAAACACAGACCTACGAAAACACCACTGTTCTATAAACGCCTCCCGTAAAAACACCGAAAATCAAAATGAAATTGCAGGTTAGAATGACGGTTCGTTTTCTTTCTTTTGGCTTTCTTCTCTCCTTCCGAGGGCTTATAAATTTATATTTTGGTTTATTCAACGGCGCTATTTTAACTCCACATGTCAAATGACACTGTGTTTACAAGAGAAAGGCTGGGCGGATTTTGAAAGTAGGTTACTTGTATGGTCGATTTGAGCAATCCAGGCTACGTACTGAAGAATGACAAACACGCATGCTGACGTCTAGCCAGAAGTCCGTCCTACATTTGATCTGACGCCAACTGTGGTGTCTGTTTTACCATTATTTCGTTTTAAAAAAGTACATATCTGTTTTAAGAACCGTTGGTTCTGTCTGTCCTTTGGACATACTTAATATGCAATTCATCTGAATTATCTTGAAAGATTCAGAACTTCCCTCACAGTAAACAAACTCATTCTCTACTATAAATGCCAACCTGGTAATTCTGTATAGGGAAATAATTGCTGCTATTTGTGGGCGTCACACAAAACACGTAAGTAGATTCCATGTGAAAATGCAGATTCCTTTTATGGTAATGCAGGTGGCACAGTATTGAAATTACTGTGCTTTAGAAGGTTAAAACTTTACGCATATGTCTGATAGTTTAAAGCACTGAATGGCTCCGTACCTCAGCCAACGCTATCCACATATTTCTATGGGCTATCACAATTTATTTTGTTTTAGAAAGATCTGGTCTATCATTTTTCATCATTTCGCCTTCCCTTTTTTGTGCCTCTTTTATACGGCACATATAGGCCCTAATCTAATGCAGGACGTGAATATCTGTTCGCACGTTCTACCCCGGAAACTATTGAATGTGTTTCAAAGGAATTTGGTATTGGCAGGTCAATGCCAGCAGCTGTCTGGTGGATTTTATTTTGGTCCGTATTTGTACAGCACTTAATTCCTTTTCATGAAACTCAGATCAAAATTGATAATAGTATCCTCAAAAACAGATAATTGCTAAAAGGAAAAGCTATATGACCCACATGTGAGGTAATGCTTTATAAACCCATTTAAAGCAACATCATGGAGGCAAACTCCTTTTCAGAAGAAAATCACTCGAGAAAGCAGGCTCAGGCGGTAATGAGACCGCCTTGAAGCTTGTAGCTATTTCAAATATCTTGTGTGTCACTGATTATCCTAAGTGCACTTGTTCTGATCTTCATTAGTGTCTCCAGTTCAAAATATTGGTGATACCTTAACTTGTAATTAATTCCTTCTCTCTGTGCCTAGTTTTCCAATTGGTATTTTCTCTTAATGTCACAAAATTTTGCAATTAATATTGACCGATAAACACAACCATACGTATCTAATGTGTTAGATTTTTATTCAGCACTGCTACATGTTTTGGCTTTCTACATCAGCCATCATCAGGTAGGCGTCGGTTCACAAAAAAATTAAAAAAGGGAGAGACCTCTCCTAACAAAGAGTGGTATAAATTTGTTAACATTGTGAAAGAGTGATAACCGTAATTCCGAAACAAAAGAATAGTAACATTAAAAATTTTACTAGAAACTGCTTTGTATAATCCAGTGTATCGGACTGAACATAAAATGTTATAAAATACAGTGAAATAAGACAAGATCAAAGACGATAAAATGAGTAACGGGAAAAGCCTTGGCAGGCTACGTACGTCAATGCAATAACAAACATAGTATACAGAATTAAGGTTAATTATCGCGTCTTGGCTTATAAATATTGCAGACCAGAAATTCTTTAGTTATATTCTCGAGAAAAGAGGAACGGCCTTCGGGACGCTTTTCTGCGTACAGTAAATAATTATTATTGTCCAATGAAGTGAGATTTAATATGGGCTAATTTGTGTGAATAAAAACAATATTAGACTGAGTCTAACACAGGGCAGCATCAACGTATTTCATGATGGACGGCTGACCCACTACTTATTCGGTACCATTGGAATGCTGAAGAAGGTAATTTAGGTTATTAATACTTCTAAGAGACCTGCTTATTGTATGGCTTTGCGTATGTATCCAAATTCATCATCCACTCTTCTCATCTTCTTCGATATCTCAATACACACACACACACACACACACACACACACAAACTCTTTCAGATACCAGCACCGAAATTCTGTTTGACGTCGGCCCCAACTTATTTCTCGAAGCCTATGGGAGGAATGAGCATCTGTGCTCTGAGTTACCATGAAAAGAATATTCAATGAGTTCCAAACACAAATTCACTCAAAATATCTCTGTTTGCCTCTTCTGCCTGCAAGGATTAAAACCACCACTTTTGAAATCCGTGAAAGCACTCTGAAAGTACCAGCTGAATCAACCACTGAAGTGGGACGAATACTGCGAGGGAGGATATGAAATACCCGTTTTTCCCGCAGATTTTCCACTTCAATTCGTTGTGTGTTGCTCTCATTATTATTATTATTATTATCCATCATCACCGCTATCGAGTATTAATATCTGCACGTTTATGCATGAAAGCAACTCCATTGTTCTAGAGTTGAAACCTACGTTCAGGTAGTTGTATTTTCATATAGAGGTAGTTGCCAAGGAGCCTCTCCTCCCTTCACATCATTACAGTTTGTGAGAGCAATGAAGTCGCCTCTACCTCAAACCCAGCTCCAGTCCCTTCCCCTAACCGTCTCTTGTGTGATCGAGCCATGATATAATAGGTACACGGATTCCGTACTGCTCTAATTACCATCGTCATCTTTTGTTCCATCGTTAACGATTCCTCTTTTGACCTTTTACCTTGTTCCCTCGACGTCGATAACACAATGCAGGCACACGGTGCTTCTAACACGACACAAGAGATCAACGGGGTCTCTCATGCTGCCGCCGACCACTGTTATATAGACGTGGACAGACTGTTAACACAGTTCAAATCTCTTCCTCACAATGTGGAACTCAGTAATGGAAATTATTTATTTTTTAAAAATGAGATTTTATTTCATTCTCGACCTGATGCCCTTACATTAGCATTTTCTTCTAGGTGCTTTTAAGTGGTAGCACCCGACGATGGTCGTTATTATGGCCGAAATATGTTGTACTAACTGAAGATTCGTTATAAATATTGTGCTGTGAAAGACGAACTCTATATTATTATTTTTTCTCATTTTACAAATCACCAAAGAGATGTGTTGTCCAAAGTTACGCCCAGCTTCTTAGGCGTTACTGGTGTGTGTTATAAGTTTGGTATGATGGATTATATGCAAGAGTAGGAAGTTAATTCTATTTTAAGCTTTGAGGTTATATATATATATATATATATATATATATATACATACATACATACATACACATATTACCATGGCGCAACAGCCCCCAGTGGGCCAAGGTCTCCTCATTATCGAGGATTTATGACCACACTCAGGCATACTGCACTCGGTAGGACTCCTCTAGACGAGTGAGGTTATGTTAGTTTTCCCAGATATCACTTGAAAGGGGATTTTCTTAGAACCAACGAAAATACTGGTGTATATACGTGTGCGTGCTTTCGCTCATGTGTAAGGCTTAAGAGTCTGTGTGTACACAGGCCTATACACGCCACCTTGATAGAGTAATGGGCACGTAATTCTAGCAGTTGAAGGTAAAATATTCATACCTAAAAGAGATGACTGAAACGGTAATAAAAAAACAATGGGCCTTACTTATTCACAACTGTCACCGCTATATCCAATTGTGATGGTAAGTAGACTGTAACAATCTACATTATATATTTTTGTTGTTGTGTACACTTCATAGAGTTAAACTGCTTTCATTAGGAATGCAGTCGGCAAATACAGTGTAAGGAAGTAGGCTAATGGTTGTTTGTTGGAAGAAATGTACGATATTGATATACTATGTGGGAAAAGTACATGGTTTTATGAAATTTTAAACCTTTGAGAATATACAATCTATGTATCGATTAAAAGCGACAATATAAAATAGGTGACTTCAAGTGCTAAACAATTCGGTGCTCGATCCAGATAGACTGTTTCAGTGGTTGCTTTACCATCACTGCTTCGAGAGAGTAGGAATTCTGTGGGAGACAGCAAGCGCGCTGGACACTAGGCTAGAAGGAAAAGAACTATCATATTTCCCAGCAACTCTACTCAGTACCACAGATTTCACCACAGTCAGTCCTTTGGTAGAATTCATGACGATCATATCGCCACTACACTCTTCAGAATGAGCTCCGTTTTTTGACCTTTTCAACCCTCAATTATCTAATAATCTCTCCAACGGCAGTCCGTGATATCTTTTTATGTGCTTTTTGCACAAAGTGAATAAAATAACAGCGTAAAGAGGAACTGAAAGCAGTTGCTTCTTCTTTTCCGTTTTGTGCTATATCCAGCCCTTTGAATACGGGTGCAAGAGCACTTGCAGAGCAATAGGGGTCCCATCGATTTTAATTCTGCCGAGGACAGCAATAAAAATACACAGATGAAGGCACTGGAGAGGAACCCCAACGAAGCTTCAGCTGAAAGTGTAACACGGAAACATGTTGCTTGTTATGTAAGGTCCTCAGGTTGAATTTCTTCCTACGTTGTGATACTTTTTATCCAGTCATTTATATACGTATGAAATAGTAACGCGAGCGGTGGTGCTGTTATATAAGTTCCTGACGACAGTGTATGACATTAGGTCTTGGTGAAGCAGTCAGTCAAACAGTACCTGTGTCTCCGTCCATCATTTAGTATAGAATTTTGAAGACAAACATTGCGTCTACGTAGAAATCTCACCCCCCCCCCCTCCCGCAATGTACAATCCATTTTTCAACCACTGTTCATGATCAACAGAGTGAATGTTAATTACGATTTCATAGTATCCTTAAATTTTAATAATATATTAGATTATCAGTGGAAATGTTCTCATAGACAGATATTGATATAATTAAAATTCCCACATTAAAGTCAACTGGTTTGTTATATATTAATGTAGTTTAATTAGTTCCAGTGACAACACAGATGCCGTCTTCATATGCTTTGTCTAGTCATGAACGAAGCACCCCTTACCAGCATTCACACATTCACCTTATATTAATCAAATTCAAGTAATCCGCAGCCAGTCTGTAACCTTCCTTCTTAGAAAACGAGTTTTGTGGCTCAGTGAAGTCTTCTCGGAGAGACAGCCACGTCAAAGTTTAAAAATGTTAAGAAGTTTCGGAGACTGACTCTCTCCCCATTTTCAGGGGAATCACCCTGAAGATGGGGGCAGAGTCAGTCTCCGTAACGTCAGAATGTATTACTCCTGGGCTCGTCTGTCTGCCTGAGAAGATTTCGTCGTATTTTGTCGCCAGTAAAACTAAAAGAAATTCAAGTTTTGATGTACAGATGGGTGCTCTGAAGTTGTCACATCGTTCAAGGTCGTATTAGTAAGACGAACGTGTTCGCGTCATTGTCAGATCACGTAGTTCCTCTTCATTGCGTGCCGGTCTGAAGGATTATGGCACTTACCCAAAGAACCACATGTGCAAATGCGGAAAGACTGTGCCTCTGCATACACGTGTGACTCAGTCTCAGTATTTTGTAGCCGTACATTGTGTCTGCATGTTATGAAATATTATACGTATCTAAAAGTATGATATGGGATGGTCCTGTAGCAAGTATAGAAAAATTCCAATGGCCGTATGAATCTCTCACAAGGTATGTAAATTTTTAAATCATATTTTAACACTTGTAGAGGATGTGAGATTCGAGGTCCACACAAACTTCTTCGCTTGTGCTATTCACCTACAGACAAAGAGGGCTTAGGCCGCATTAAATTTGGACTGAAAATTTCCTTTGAAGAAGAAACCGGCTAAAATTCTTAATCCTTGAATTTGCTGATAATATTTTGAAACTTCCATAAAAATGTATTTAGAGGTAATATGCTGTTAATTCAGGAAATTCGGTTCAGGAAAAATTTCTGAAATCGTAATTGAATTGAATGCCGGAAAACAAGCCTTCTTTTAAATTACTTACTTCCTCCATGGCGCAGAGTTCTTCTTGAGAAACTAATCGGTTCTCAGCTAGTCAAAACAATTCACCGCATTTTATGGAACCCGAAGGTTCATTACCGCCTTCACAAGTGCCCGCCACCTTTCTCTATCCTGAGTCACGTCGATCCAATGTGCCCTCAAATCCCACTTCCTGAAGATTTATCTTAATATTATCCTCCCACCTACGCCTGGGTCTTTCAAGTGGTCTCTTTACTTCGGGTTTCCGCACCAAAACCCTTTGTACACCTCTCCACTCCCCCATACGTGCTACATGATCCACCCACCTCATTCTTTCGACTTGATCACCCGAATAATATTGGGTCAGCAGTACAGATCATTAAGTTCCTTAACTTTTAATTTACTTTTGGTTAGTGTTTGCTTTGGCTTTGAATAACAAACACGCTTAACTCCTCGAAGCGTTTCTTAGAGGCATAATTCGCCCAAGGGAAAACATTGCGAGCGAAGTAAGGAAGACACAGGGCGCCTATGAAAACATTAATATCATTTATATTAGTTTCTTAGCGTAGAAAGGCTTGTTTTCACGAAGTTGGATAATCGAGATTTATTAAACCCTGAGAATAACTTTGGACCCAAAGTCTGCTTCGTGTCTAATTTGACTAGAGGTTTGTAGTTTCTCTAATTTAGCAAATAAAATACCTGGAGTTAGTATGGCCCGAATAAACTATTTCTTATTTCAAATGTAATACAATATAGCTAATATAATCTATTATATATTACACAATTATTAATCATTTTTAAGTGTGAACATAGTAAATTAAATTCTATGAAAATTTTCACAGTTTACCTTATATGTATATAATGGGTGTAAATAAAGTCATGGACATAAACTAATAGGGGGGGGGGGGGGAAGGGGGAGGGGACGGTGCCAATGCAGTATTTTTTTCTGCCCAGTATAGGGTTTATTTTTTGCTACTGAGTTCAAGTTCATAATACCCATAGTCGATTTTGCCCCTCCTCCCATGTTTTTAGGCCAGTTACACCTATGCGTGTAATAATTCAGCAAAGCAGTTAAAATGGCAGGAAGTAATCATAACAACAGAACAGCACGCAACACAAATTACAGCCTTGTATGATGTATCGTCGTGTGTTCTGGTAGACGTGTTCCGACGTTTCGGCGAAATTTGAAGGCAGCAAATTCCTTCGAAACTTAGAATCACTGCCTCACGTACCCGTTATCTTCACGAATACTGCCGGGATAATCTGAAATAAGTACGACAGACACACACATATATACGAGTATATATACATTTATATTAGTTTATTTATTTATTTATTTACATGTAGTACCTGCAGTCAACCAACACAAGTTCGTGACTTGGGTTATTTCATGGTACCACACTAAACTGGCGTCAAAATTACGTGTGTGTAGCAATACAAGTTGCAAAAGATCCCCTTAAAATATGTCACGGGTCTCCAAATCCCGATTGCCAGGTCGCTGTAGCCAGCAAATTTTTGACCACTAATATCTTCGGATTCTCAGTACGGAACGTGCTTCATTTCCCCCTTCCAGCGCCTTGATTTCTGAGATCGTTCCCGGATTTTTCGAAAATTCCTGCACCTCTACAATATATAGTGGGGCACGCGGTGGCGCAGTTGATTGAGGCACTGCTCTACAAGTCGGAAGGTCGCTGGTTCGATTCCCGATGGTTTCATTGGAATTTTTCGTTGACATAATCCTTCCGGCTGCATTATGACTTTCGGGTTGACTCAGCCTCTAACTGAAGTAACTACTAGGAATATTTTATAGGGGGTAAGGGCGGCCGATGCTTAGGGCTGACAACCTTACCACCCTCATGTGCCGAATGTCTTGAAATCTGGGATCATCAACCTCACGGAACCCTCTGGGCCTGTCCAGGCCCGTATAGGAATTTCTTTACAGTATATAACATCATAGTAAATATCAGAACTTACATAATTTTAAAACAAACATTACAATTTGGTGTGTTGTGACACGAAATAGAGTAGGTCCTGTGTCATGAATTTGCGTACATTTCCTCTAATGAATCAGCTGGAACCATCAGAAGAAAAGAGATGGTGATTTCATTCTGTTCGCCATTGTTACGCGCCGTAAAACACAACTGTTTGCAAGCTTTTGAGCCACACCAGGCCTGAATTGGGACGTAAATCACGGTTCACAGTCGGAATTGTATGACTTAAGAGCCGGATTACTACGAGTATTATTATTATTATTATTATTAATTAAGTGAAGCGATATTTGCAGTCGGAAGTTGACCCGTTCCATTCCCACCGGGATCAACGATGGCCCTCATTTCGTTTTTTTTAGTTTTATTCAGATTCTTTAGACAGATGTCGGTGTGACAACATTTAGATTACGCCACGAGCTCATCCGTCCGAATTTATTCTCAATTTTTCATTCACTATTCACACCATTGACACTGTATAATACAGATTCTGACACTTTAATAAGGTAAGACACGAATTATTAGTATTAGTGTTACTATGTTTATTTCAATAGAGTGAATTATTAATTACCCTAACTGCTGTTTTTGGAAGAAAAGTACAGAAAAATTATGTCCTCAGACCATTTTATCTTTATTCATGTGTTTATGATTTTTTAATAATTACTTGAAATGCATCGTGGGCCGGGTGGCTCAGTCGGTATAGCGACTGACCACTGGCTGGATGGTCCGGGATCGATTCCCGGTGGGGACGAGCTATTCCGCCCGTCCGGACCAGCCCTGGGGCCCACCCAGCCTCCTGTAAAATGGGTACCGTGTCTTTCCTGGGAGTAAAGTGCGGCCGGGGCGTGCTGCTGACCACTCACACCCTTCTAGTGCCGCTGTCATTGAAGAATAGAGCTATACCTCTACCCACCCTCTGGGCCACACCGGGCCTGTAACGGGATCACTTTACCTTTTTTTTTACTTGCAATATGTCAGCTGTATGACATCGTATTGAAGGATGTGGTCCTTGTCTAATTTGATGTTTTCCCGCATTAGCTTGGAAGGGCAGAAAGCAATCAAACAATGCCTGTAAGGATGTCGGCTCCAGGACATACATTCTCACAAGGATCATATAGAATAGGGAATGGAAATACCAGACACTTAACTGCGACTTGCGTCCCTGTGCGATGAAAGGAAAATTAACAGTTTAGATGTCCCGTAGGACAAAACAGTGTGTTCTTAATACTACATGTATTGCAGTTCCTTGCTGCCACGCAACGCCATGACTGTCCAAAACTTTGTTTACTTTCTGGGAAGTTACAATGAAGACAAACGTTGAGACTTGAACTCACCCTATCGCTGTGGACGGTACGGAGTCGGTACTTGCATTTAAGTTGCTTGTTAAATTATATTCAGTGCATAAGTTTTCTCAATGCTGCATATGTCTTAATTTAAGGGGAACTTTACACTTGAGGCTGTAATTTATGGATCGCAAACAACTGGATTCTAAAACCAATATTAAAATAAGGTAAAGCTGCTTAAATCTATTGTATATTACGTTTATTTGCTGACGCGGTCTTTGTACATAGTTATAAAATAAAAGCGTAATTTTTATATATATTTATTTATTTACTGCAATTGGGTTGTTACCCGGTGGCAGTGGTTATTTTACATGTAAACAAAACATGAAATTGGTTACTACGAGATTTAAGTCGGGAGGGCTACATGAGAAGCATGCAGTGGCAACTTGGAATCTTGGGAACCATCTCAGCATTTGCTTATAGACACAGAGAAACCAAGAAGAACCTGTGTCGAGATGGCCGGCCGCAGGACCTTCCGAGTACTGACTTCTAGCCAGCAGTCCGGCATCTAAAGTAAAAAAAAACAACAATGCACACACAGTACAACAAATACACATAAGGTAACTACAACAATACACACGGCCAACCAACAACAATTACACACAAGACAACTTAAAACTAGCAACAATACATGCGAGACAAATTAGAATACAACGTGTACAGA
>Ga0131853_10002627_pt1 | contig 32083 bp, 10 predicted proteins | sample TergutLab28metaG_FD_92764 | JGI IMG/M metagenome (GOLD analysis project Ga0131853, IMG submission 92764) | Labiotermes labralis P1 segment gut microbial communities from Petit-Saut dam, French Guiana - Lab288 P1 (version 2) (version 2) | ecosystem: Host-associated > Arthropoda: Insects >... | reverse complement strand
TTTTGCGGATAGAGGGGTGTCACGTGGTCAGCGCAACGGGTCCGCACAGCCGTTAATCTCTGTTTTCTAGACCTGGAGCCGCTACTTTTTTCATTCAAGTAGCTCCTCAATTGACCTCACGAGACCCACTACTACTAAGAAAATCTGGTAGCGCCGGGGATCGAACCCGGGAACTCTGTATCCGTAGCCAGAAACTCTGACCACTAGACCACAGTACATGACTTATATAGGGGCACTATTATCCTTAACTTTTATCACAGAGATGGTGGATTTGGCAGACTATAGTCGTGCAGTCTAATTATGTTAACGATGAAATTAAGTTAATCATGAACAGTAAATTCCTATAGAAAGACGATTTAAGCACACTGATTTATGTACAGAAGAGCAAACATTTCGGTCTAGTGCTAGAAGCAGGCAAAACTCATATCTGTTAACACACCAGACACACAAATTCGTGCAGCCGGTCTTGAGTCTATTCACAAAATCATTCTTTTCGTTAAATATGGGCCGGAGGTGGTATTCACAACATCCTGCCTGACGTTCGGAATACGCACTAACCTTTACTTCTTTCACGTTTTCGACCCAAAGAATGCTACTAACAAAGAGATAACTCAGTGTATAACCGTAAACGAACTGTGCCCATGGTTACGTGAATTATCTCGTATTTTACCATATGTAGCAGATGCAATGTCTGAAAATTAGACTTCAATATTAACTGCGCAGTCCAGTCCCTCAGAATGATTCTACACACGCATATCCTGCAAGTGTGCTAGGCTCTAGATATGCTTGGCAGTACAGGAACACGGCACAGAGATCAGTCTATGGAGCCAACACAATAAAGATTGAACATCAGTCATTTTGAGTACACAATGACCTTCAGCTCTTGCCGTACCTATGTTTCAAATAATGAAATGAAAACTTTATGTCTGTATAAAATTCGTAGATGTTAATAATGTATCCAGTTGTCCACAATTTCGCTCTATTGTTATATTGATTCATCACTTTATTTACCAAATCGAAGACAATCGCCATGTTACCACATGGGCGGCATGACATACAATGGTATTTTAAGGAAACCATTTATCATACAAAACTTCAGAACGACTTCGTGAACAATGCAGTCACCTTCGTGAGCGCCGCATTGCCTCACAACACCACATAAGTGTATCGTATTAGCAACTTTTAATGACATTTAAGGTGCACGTGGTTCAAGAGCATAACACACTTATGTCTACAGTGTAAGTAACCAAGCGAATTAAGTTTCGGTTTTATCGGCGTAACTCACAGTTTTCACGAGCGTCAATTCGAATTTCTATTAAAATTCTCAAACATAAATAATCATTAAATGTTTATACTACGTACAACTTTCATCTACGACCAGCAACTCAAATTCACATGTAAATATTTTATTTGATGATCTTTTCAATATGACGATTTTTAAAGGGAATATATCAAGAAAAATCAGTGTGTCTGCAGTGTGGCTATCTTTGCAAATGTGGGTTTATAACTGCAACGATACGTCCTTTCCTCGATAAATGAACATCCAGACCACTGACGCATGACAAATAGCAACGATGATTTCGGGAAAGTTCAAGAAACTTTGATTTCAAGTAAGTACACCTATACTACTTCGTTCACTCACCAGCAAATGCACTATTTATTGACTTGGTTAACAGTTTTAAATTTACATTAAAATACGCAATAATATCGCTCCTACATGTTTCGGTCTTTAATGACCATCATCAGGGAGCTTTATATGTACCTAACTAAAGCTATATTTATGTTAAAACACTCGGTAAAATTACGTCGTTATATAAATTAGGTGATGTGGCAGCATGTCGTAGAGCGGCATGTGCCGCTCTACGACATGCATTTGTTGGTGAGTGAACTACGTAGATTTCAAAATGCACGGTGCAACGATAAAAAAAAAGTACATGTATATTTGTGGAGGTTTCAAAATGTAAGACTCCACGTGCCGTGTCCAGCCTATGGAACAGCAGGCCTACTAGAATAGGAAACTTCTTATTTAAACTTCGCGATTTTTATCCATGCTTGTTGAATGTCACAGGGAAGAATTTCATCTCACATTCATTCCAATTCTTTAACCGCACTTCAAGTATGATCCATTCCAGCTCTCACAATCTCCTACCAGCTAATCTACGTACTTAGCGGCGATATTTTAAGCATTTTTACGGCTTTTTAACCCACTTTACGTTTTTTCATACATACAGCAACATTCTGATAGGCCCACTTCAACGAATTTTGCTTCTCCTTAACGTTATACTGCAGAAGTAAAACTGTATTAGCGAAATGGGTACAGTGACTAGGCTGGGTGGTCCGGTGTTTGTTTCCAGGCAGAGAAAATCAATTTTTCTCTCCACTAAAAACACATATCGTTTCAGAGACAGAGTCAGCTTGCTATCCGATGCGTACCGGGTTCCTTTCCTTAGGGATGAAGCGGCCATGGTGTGAAACTGACTGCTCGCTTTCATCTAATGCCAAGGCTAAGAATTATTATTGGGGTAATTCTTCTACCGCCCCTTATGCCTATGCTTTGAAAGCGTTCAGAAGGCCATGTTCAGTTTACGTTAATGGCAGAGTATCAGGACCCAGAACTTTACAAGGAAAAGAAGCTGCCACGTGTACAGCACGTATATAACACGTTAAGCACTCGTATTTATGAGCCTTGAGTGTTAATAAAACCCGAATATTCAAAATCTTTAATAAAAGACCTGCCACTGGACAAGAAAGGATACCCGTATTGCACAGTATTAACACATTCTCTGTTACCTGATTCCGTAACTGCAACTTCTCCTATAATAATTTTTTTTTGAAACCGGAATTATACCGGCGGATGGACAAAAGTGAAGAACCTTACGGCGCAAAGTTCAAATACATAAGTTACACACGATGTCGTGTTACTTCGCCGTCTTACAACTCACCCGAAACACTGGTCTTCAAATCAGCACGCAGCTTGCATCACAAGTGTACCGCGAGATGTTTGAATGTATGTTAGAACTGATGTTACGACTTAAACTGTTAAATTCAATTTTCGTATCAACAGTTTCGCAAATCCTGCTAATTCCATAGAAATATAATTGCAGGTACAGAAAAACGAGTACATGCTAAGATTTTCATAAATGTAAATGTCGCAAATCTTACACCGCTCTGACGACAACTTACATGTGCAGTTGCAGTCCTCTTCGACAGCAAAGCGTAATCTCTGTGCAGATCAGAAAAGATGTAATGAAATGTAAGTTACAACTCAATTACAACGGCAGACACTGCAGTTTCATTTAAGAAGTCGGTTTTCCATAGACTGATCACGTATGAGGAAGAGAAATTGCAGCCAAAATTCATTTTATGCACTAGTTCAAAAAACACACAAATGATATGAAACATTAACGTAAAAATGTGATACACTATCGCATACTTTTCTGTCCATACTACCACAACAAAGGGCCTTACAAAAATGGATGGATTTGTCCAGTATAGTCTAATGGATTGATTAAAGATCACCTGAAGAAATGGCAAACCTGTGATGCCTTCGAATGTAAATAGTGATTGTGTTTTCCGTACTCTTTCCATCCATTACTAGGCTCTGCAATGTAGTATATTTGCGGCAGGTAAACAGACAACTAGGCATGTTTGTAATGGGAGAAGGGACACCGCTGCAAACCGAAGAATGTGTATTCCATATGCTGAAGAATATCTTAAGTCCACATTCCGATTGGTCAGAACACAAGGTTCAACGCCCACCTGTTCCCATCACGTTCTCTCCAACATTAACGCTCCTGACTCTGCTCGGAAGGTGTCCGTTTCGTATACTGACCAGGATGCCGACTATTTTGAGTCCTATTGTACTTTTCCTCATCTCTTCCAGGCGAATTCAGGGCCATCACCGACTAATTCCGCAGTTCACTATGTTCTAATCATCCTATCATTCGTCGCCATCACTGACAGTGTCATTAAGTAAACAAAGAAACTCCCATATAAAAGGTAGGGTCTAATAAACTACCATCCGAAGCAACAAACCCCCTGCCAACAATACAGGCCATCTTTGGTGTCACCTTATGATGATTTATGAAGATGGAGGCGTTGCTTTTCATTCAAGCCTTCGTGAACTACCAGATCAAATATTGCGTTAGGTTTGACGTTTAGCTTGTCGTTAATTTGGTTATTATTTTTCGTTTCTCTGAAAATATAATATATTTATATTGTATCCATTATCTTACCTTTGTTAGTTATGTAGATGGTTTCTATTATATTGTTCGTTGGGCCTATTGCATGTCTGTTGTCGAGGAGGTTTGCGCAAACTTCGATTTATTACTCCCATATTTGAAATCCCCTAGGTGTACCTGGAATCTGGTTTTAAAAGTTCTGCCAGTCTGTCCTGTGTATTTCATCTTGCACGTGGGGCAGGTTAGTTGGTGTATGCCACATTTGTCGTATTTGTTCTGGGCTGGCTCGTGTTATGTTGACAAAAGTCTATCGATTGTTTTACCAGTGGTGAAGGCAATCTTAAGGTTTGTGTGTTTAAACAGTTTTGTGATAAGTCTTGTTTCATTTCCAACGTATGTGAATTTTACACATTTTACTTTGTGGGTGTCTTGTTCCTGTTTTTTCTGGTTTTTTTTTTTGTTATTTAATCTGCTGGCGGTCAAGGCATCATATTTATTGTTAATTAGGATTAGTTTTATCTTGTTCCTTTCCTTTTGTCGGTTTTGAGGGGTCAAGTTGTACGTCTCCGTCCTGTTATAGAGGTATCTGATTGCTGCTGTTTTGTGCTCTTTAGGTTCGCATTAGTATTTTGGTATAATAACAGGAACACCTATGGGATTTCAGATATGGGAATAATAAATCGAAGTTTGCGCAACACCTCCTCGACAACAGACATGCAATAGGCCCAATGAACAATACAATGGAAACCAACTACATAACTAACAACGGTAAGATGATGGATACGATAGAAAGGTATTACATTTTCAGAGAAACGAAAAATAATAACCAAACTAACGACAAGCTAACCGTCAAACCTAACGCAATATTTGATCTGGTAGTTCACGAAGACCCCTACAAGGGACGCATTAACCCGTCACAACCAGACGGCACGCTCGTAACTCGGTTGTGAGGGGACGTTCACTCCTGCTGCATAGAAAGGTACTTCCCTACAGAGGATCAATCGCTACCACACATAAAACCAGAAGCTTGTCGTCCATAAAAAACCGTAAGTAATATAAACTATTAGCACATGCACCACAATATTCCACACAGTTATATCACATCGCTAAACCAGTTTTCATGTTTACAGATGTGACAGTGACTCGTAGTCTGCCGAAATATTGAACTATGCTTACCACAACTAGCGGAGAATTGCAAACACCTACACCCCCGAAATCAAGCAGAGTATGCAAGTGCGAAATAAGTAACCACGATCACGACAACCATCATCACAACGGAAGCGAATTCATATATATAAAAAGAAATTTTTATATGCTTACACAACGGAAATATATCACAGACTCATAACACAATTATAACATACAGTAATTGAACTGAGAATATAAATACAATACCATTTTTAACCCTTTAATAAAAATATCAATCAGATACATCGGGCAATTAAATAAGAACATATCAGTCTTTTAAACGGTGTAAACTTTTAATTATACATCTCAAATGTGCACCGTTACTTTGTACACATCAATATGGTTTTAAAGTAGACTGATGATGACTCCTCCGAGTCGAAACACTTTGCATTAAAGCATAATTGATATTATATGTTGTGTGTTGACTGAAACCTACATTAAATTAAGTCAGATAAATCCAGCCTAAGTCCTCCCATCCTATTTCTATCTGATCTATTTTAATGTTATCCATCCATCTACGCCTAGATCTTCGATCATCCTATCGGAGACACACATAAGAGACAAAGAGAGTTCCTTAAATACAATACAAATAAACTAGTCACATCTGCAGAGCGTCATGCCCTGAGAGTGGTGGTACTGAGTTTTGATTGGTTAACTAACATTTCTATAACCCGCAATTCGCCTAATGTACCTCCAACTGTTCAGATATTTGTCATGGAATCACACATCGAATGTGACAGTTACTTGCTAATTGCACAGCATTGCTGCTGCCTTATCACATTCGGAAGATCCCAGGTTCGAGTCTCATTCCTGGGGTAGGCTAACCTGATTTTGTTCATGGTTCGCCTGAGTTCATAAAGACAAATGGTCTGAAAGTAACTTACGACAGGTCATCACAACTTTCTTCTGCGTTTTCCAGTTTATGTTGCAATGATCCCCTCCCCCTTCATTAGCGAGTACACATGAACACAGTAAAATAACTTCCGCTTTTAAAATAACATCTCCTTTAGTTTGAGACATATAATAATGGAGTTTGTTCAAAAATATTCAGCAGCTAACAGTTTCTTCTCCTATTCCGCTGCGCATATGCATGCAATGAGTACTCGGCTCCCTCATTAGCAGTAAAATTGTGCGCCTAAGGCAGTTAAAATGACAGAGCGTCATATGGTTTGCTGAGTTCAAGTTCATTGTAACCGTTACGCGCACATTTCTTCGCACCGTGCATGATGAAGACAAATGCGAAGTGCCAAACCGATTTGCCACTGGTTTACTAAGGAAAAGGGAAGCACGTTAAAGCATGTCACCAGATAGCTAATGGGCTTCGGCAAAGCGTACTGACCGTGTAACTGTATCATGTGTACGGAGTCAAAAGCAGCATATGGCTTGTCGCAGTTTGCAACCTCGTTTGCCCCAAAACCAAAATTCAAAACCTGCAGAAAAACCGGCTGACTATACAAATTTATGAAATGCAGCAGAGTATGAAATTAAAGACAATGATATTCTGAAATGTGTCGACAATGCAAATTTTAAGTTACATGAATCTGATGAAGTTTAGTGTCGTATCAACTGGCACGTACATCTCCACAACATCTCCCCAACGTGCAAAACCACGTAACACATTAGGCTCTGTCGCAAACGGGTGCCATCCTACTAATTGCTATAGCCATACTTTTTATACATCTTACAAAACAAAACTTAGATGTTGGACCCCAAGTAACGCAGGATGTTGGGCCACTCTGATCCACGCAGATGGGAACTAAAATACACCAAACTCGATAAAAATTCACAGGAATACCTTGCATGAGATTCCGATGAAGAATCAGATGTGGAAACCACGGTAACATATTTGACATGATTCGGTGCGTCTCATTTGACCGAGCTCAACCTCTGCTGATCCCGACTAATGCACAATTTAATTCTTACCCAACAACTCTCAATGAGGCCAGCGACGTCGTACCATTTAACAGGTCAGCACAATATTATTCGGGTCAAGTCGAGGTCAGAGCATTGTCAGAAGGGCACAGATCATGATTATGGTTTCGCTGGTGCGAAAACACGCAGTGTTCGAATACGTCCGCATTTTATAGGCCTTGCGACATGCTGATCCTGGCCAAAGAAAATCTATCAAGTTTCTTAAGGATTAATTTTGTCAGAATTAACGTTGTATTCTTTGCGTTTAGTTTACTGAACAGCACTTCCAGTTGATCATACAGCGTCGGATGATAGGTTGGGATGAACGCCAAATTACAACACATCACCGGTAGCAATGGCGAAATATGTAAAGGACACGTAAAGGTTAAACTGAACTATACTTTGGTTTCCTTTACGTTGTAAATGCATACAGGTGCCATAAGAAGTTTTCCTGTCCACGCCATGCAGGCATATAAGGGAGAAGAGGTAAGGCTCCACCCACTCTAAACCTGTGCACTACATGGAGGTGAGTGGTATACTTCACCCCCAGAACCGGTCTGGACAGTTTTTAGACAAATCACTACCGGGTTCCGAACCCCCTAATCTTCCAGCCCGTAGGCCAGTCTGTATGCCGCCTATGCTATCCCTGGCCCGACAGGATAATCTACGTGACATAACATTGAAGTACAACACGAATAATGGAACACTAACTCTTTTCAACGTTCATAAAAACAACGACTTCTGACAATGTGGGTTGTTACAAATTACATGCTCATCATTAATCACTTTAGCAAACCCTATAATCAGTTATAAATTATTTGTATTTGTTTAAGGATGTTGTCAGTAGCTCAGGATACATAGTGTCAAATAAGAGGTAAGGTAAAAGGTAGTGTTCCCGTTACAGGTCCGGTGTGGCCCAGAGGGTGGGTAGAGGTATAGCTCTACTCTTCCATGACCGCGGCACTAGAAGGAGGTGAGTGTCGAATAAGAGGAACAGTGAATAATTGGGTAGGATACACAAAGAAGCAGAGAGGACAATACTGCTACGTGGCTGGAGGGACTGATAAAAACAAAACCTCACTGAAGATAGGCCCTATCCTAACGAAGACTTAACCAGGAACCTTCCAAGTGCGACGTTAGTTAAATTCCTTAAAAAACATTTAATTATAAAATTATGCCTTTCAATATTATGCGTATCGTATGAAGAAGTGTCTCTTACACTTCATTTTGAAGAAGAGGCTGAAAATAAAATATGAATACACATATGTTTGTACGTATGTATGTATATATATATTTTAGTAATGTAATTTTTAGGACACGCACCTATACAATGATTTTCACTGTTTGTGCCTCTAGAGTTCTTTAGAATGTGCAGATTATTTGTATATCATAAAACAGGTTTATGACCAACAAATCGTACATATTAAGGATAGAAAACACCCCGACATGTCTCCGCCATTGCCTTTAGCCGTATGCACCGAATACAGCGTGATCCTTCCTGGTGTAAACATAGATTAGCAACATACAGGATTTACCATTCGATTTAATTCGAAGAGAATTTACTATTTCACCACGTCAATAACTCCCTAGTAATAAAATAATTTCAACATAAGTTTTATATAAGACTGTACATAGATGTTTTAGTGATATGCTGCCATTATATATCTTACCATTTAGATATGACAAGGCTGTGTAACAACGCTGTGTACAATTTTTTAAAAATTCGAGCCGTCCCAGTATATCGTATTAAAGTTGGCATACGTGACTCGATTTTAAAGCTGTGTATGCGTGTAAGTATTGACAATTCGCGAAGAAGGTTAAAGGCAATAGCCGAAATATGTACGAATGTTTTCGAGTCTTAATATGTGCAATATTTTAGTTATATATTGTAGGGAGGTGTACAGTACAATGGCAAGTTGGCAAAACACAGTTTTTTGGAACTTCATCGAAAGAACAGCAGAGAACGTGTAATATGTGTTTGAAAATTAACTTTTATCTTATTAACAGACTCCATTCCGATAATTATACATATACATAAGCAGATGCACATGTGCATTTATTGGCATACATAATTAATTACAATCGCAACGCCCGGTATGAACAATATTAAATTCACTTCCGACACTTCACCTTCTCACCCATAAAACCCAATACGAATGCCAGTAGACTACATTTACTGCATTCGAACTAGAAAAGAGCTCACAAGTCATGAAACGGTCAAAGACGCTACACGATCCACTCAAGATTTTCGTCACGGTATCTACATTGACACAAACCGGGGTCGCACCTGCGGCACAAAGATCTATTTAAACAGATTTTGCAGATAATATAATCGTTAAGGCAAAAAAAATCCTGTTTTATTGCATCAATAACATGAATCACTTCTTTCACACCCCTGTTACATCAGACGGTAGCAACAGTCATCACTTGCAAAATGGCTCCAAGCATATCATCAGCTGATTGGGACATCGGCCAGCGACAAATTTTCCGTGAAATAAACGCTTAAAAACAGAGCTCTCATTGTTCCCATTCTACCCCAAGATGTATCATAAAAACTTTTTTTCCTGGAAGTTGAAAACCTTCAAAATACGTCAACAATGGCATTTAGAATGGTATGTTTCTTTTTTAAATACATCAATAATTTGTTATGAATAGGTAAAGTTTGCTTAAGCACACTTCATAATAATTAAAACACCAACATCAAGCAATTGTAGGCAATAATTAACCGGCAACGGCTGCTGCATCATACTAGAACCCAAACTAAAGCACTAACGTAACGCAATAAAAACCAATTTTTAATTGTTGCTACATCAACGAGGAAGAGCGCCATATTTGTACTTCTTGTTCTGAAGATGAAACTGCTATGTTGCTAATGTAACAGAACCACAGATAATACGTCAGTCGTTCTGTAAAACTAATGATGAAGTGCCGCACGTAATGAAGTACGTGCTCCTGTTACAATTATGGAACTCAAGATGAAACTATAAGCATCTGCAAATGAAAGGGAGGAACGAGGTTTTTCGGTTCATAAAACCATAATAGGAAGTCAAATTTTCTGCGGACTTCCTTCATCCATTTACAAATATCTCACAACGACGTTTTAGCAAGGGAACAAAGAAAGCAATCTGCTGCCGCAAACGCAGTTTTGTAGAAAGGAAGGAAAAAAGCGATGCAAGCATGCCGGTCCATTAACCTTGAAATCAGGACTATCTCTGAACACGGTACTACCCACCTTAGCACACAACCACTTCAGATTCTTCATTATGTTCAAAAGAAGGCTCAACAAATCACCGGATTAATACACCAAAGCAAAACACTTCTGTTTCACTGATTCTTACCTGCTACATTCAAGCGAGCCCTACCTCTCGCGTCGCGGCAACACAACTGAGCGACTCTCACTCGTACAGCCGAGCTTGAGGCAAACCGTCCACTTCTGTGCCACGTACTGGAACATGCTGTTCGCTGCACCAAGGCTGTCCAAAAGAGTACTGCGGAATCTTGCATTTGACGACACAACGCGCGCTCATTGTATTTAAGAGAATTCATGGAAAAATTCTGCTACAGCGTGGCCACATATAAGCGCACTTGACCTACGAGACGTAACACAAAGAATTCTAATTTAACAATGAAGAATTCAGAGATGGTCTGCATTCGTATAGGTCAGTTTAAGTCCCAATGGCGGGCTGTTGTGAACACGATAAAAAGCATTTCCGTTCCAATGATTGCGGTGAATTTCTTGACTAGTTACATGACCATAAGCATTTCAAGAAGAAATAGTCTTCCTTATGACAACACGAGGTTATTAAAAACTTTCTTAATAGTATGAATTGTGTCCATTGGTGAGTTTCAGTGTTTGAAGTTTATCAGATTTTAACCGAAATACTTTGACATCCTTCCATTTCAAAAGGCCACTGATAGAAGTCCACCCTTCTGAAACTTCCATCATTTTTATTACAGTTACCCAATCTGTATGTTTTTTGATAACATGCCTGTCATGCATTATTATTCATGCTGCCATTGTTATCATCTTTGTTGTTTGCGGATGTTGTCTCCTTCTTCCAGAACAATGTATACCAGCATGTAATTTTAGCTAGAGTTCAATAGGATAAACCCTGCTCCAAATATTATTTTGATTTCTATTTTATAGTTGTTTATTGGCAGTTTACCTTAAAGATTTGTTCTCGAACTAGTAACGTCGAAAACAATGCAGTGTTATTTGTGTGAGAAGGAATCTGTAATACACAGCCGAATGTTAGAGGGTAGAACAGATATTTCGTACAACGTTTGCTGTAACTAACGTTGGTAAGATGTCTGTAGAAAGAATATACACAATATGGCAACCGATCACATCTCTGGTATGACAGTTTCCTCAAGAAGTATGCGTTTGTTGGTTGGTGCTTCGTCTAACGACAAATCGAGAAGCATTAAATTATCATTACTTCTGACAATTTACTCATACCCGTCCGTAATCCCATACATTAATGGACTACTACATTTTATCACGTTCTATCAAGCCATTCCTCTAACGCAAATATGTACAACAGAATAGCGAATTTGACGTTAGAGAAAAACACCAGTAGATGTTTTAGCGTCACTCTAACTTGTACACAAAACCTGCATAATTCACACGGTAACTAAAAGTGTATACTTGTGCCATCTTCTACAGGGTAACGGGGCATTAAAGCGTTCTCCATTAATTCTAAGGCCATTTTTAAATATGTGACTCAAAACTACCTGTCACTACAGTAAGACTTTCTGAACTAGTTTATTGAAAGTGTATTCGTTAACTTAAAAAATTTTCGGAAATAAGAACGACATTATAAACATTTAAGATATAAATGTGGCCCTGATGTAAGCCGGACTCTGGACTACATATAACTGACACATTTTATTGCCTCTAATATCAATACAGTAAAAATTACGGTGCGCTCGAACTAGTACTAATGGCAATCTGATATAAAAAGTAAACAAAATTCGCCAGACATCTCCGAATGTAAATCTTACATACAGACGCTTTCATTATTAGGGAGATTAAATATGCAATGTGACAGACGGACATTTCCTTCTAATTATTGTTAATTTCACGCCTACACTGCACAGCTTGACTTTACATGAAGCCCGTATAGAAAATCCGTATTTACTAAAAAAAAATAGTTTCTCGCACAGAAAGAATCAGTATATTTCATACGTAAAGCTTTTATGTAAAACTTTCTTACATGGCCCATAATAAATAAAAGTACCATAAAATAAAGTAAAAGGAAGATCGTTGAGGACACTTCAGAGTAATGTGTGCCTTTGCAACCTTACAGCGACATCCTCGAAGCAACCTGTATCAGAAGTAGGCGGACACTACAGCCAAAGAAACATGAGAAATATGAAATAACTCGTTTCAAAATTTGTTGACTAATTTTGGGAAATATTGTTTCTTGGCTTATTACTAAAATTTACACGAGCAGAAAACGCAGGATATGGAGCATCATTATACAGTACCTTGACCGCAGCTTTGTTTGGACAGTCACCCTAGAACAGAACATGAAGGCTGAAAGAGGGAATACGGATATTCCTCTACTCTTTCCTTAACCTCGGCACTAGATGCGGGTGGGTGGTCAACGCCACACACCGGCCTCTTTACCCCGAAGAAAGAGATCCGGTACCTATTTTATAGAAGGCTGGGTGGACAACAGGGTTGGCCTGTGCGGAAAATCTGGCCCCAACCGAAATTCGATCCCCGGACCGTCTAGCCGTTGCGTGTTAATTACGGAGGGAGAATATTCCACGTGAAAATTAATGATATTCAAACATCCGATTAATGTGGCGACCAGCCGTTTACGACTGACCGACTAGGAGGGCTGTATTTATAAGTGAATATGTGGTCAGATCTACCGTTTATGGAGCTCATTCAAGGGTAATTTAATGCATTCCCTAGCGGCAGGAACATTTTTCTTTCATGATTTCACGGTTGTGACTTCACAAGAAGTACGCCATAGGTTTGAGCTCATTAATAGATGGTGTCTTGTTTGTCTTCTACCAAAGTGGATTCACATCCCTTTTTCATTACTGCATGTTTCACAACTGTAATATTAGATTCTGCGAAATTTCATAATGGGCACAGCAAATAAAGAACGTATCTACTCCTTGATAAGGAAAGTGCTGCACTGTATTCATAGTTGTAATGTTCTTCACGTCCTGGTTTTAATTTTTCAGAATTAAGTTCGTTCATTTGATGGTTTAGATACAGAACCAAAGGTGGGAAAAGGCAGTGATTAATGTATTAATATCACATGACTCACAGAGTTATCTTCCACTTTAATTAAATTTCTGGGCAGGTTTACAACAGCGCGTGATAAAGATAATCCTCTCTTTGCAATGACACACGTCACGATCTTGACGTCTGACTCATTCACATAACAGAAACACAAAGTCGCGTATAAACCTTTCTCACGATCCTGTGTTACAGTATATTGTTCCTCATGTTGGGTTCCACCAAATTTTCGGAAACTGTGTATGTTGTTGTCATCAGTGATCGAGGCTTTTTCTAAACGACCACACTGTGTCGGATCGTTTATGTCTGACGCCGGAAACAAAAGTTCAAGTTTCCAAAGTGTTCGAAAAAATTCAGAACGGTGAACGGAGTCCAAGATAATACCCCAGTTTTTTAAAAACACAAAGATGGGCACGCGGACGCAATACACAGCACAGGTATGCGCCGCATAACGACGTTTCGGTCAACGACGGACCGTATATACGACGGTGGTCCCATAATATTACAATATTATAACACTATAATAATTCAATACAGTAACATGCCGTACATGTTTGTAGCCTAGGAGCAATAGGCAATAGCCTAGGTGTGCAGTGGGCTATACTATCTAGGTTTACGTAAGTACATGTTCGCACGACGAAATCGCCTAGTATGGAGCTTGGTGTATTAATACTTACAGTCGAACACAACTATATTTGCCTCTAGTATTACAGGAGGATTATAACGACATGTTTCGGCCCTATATTTGGGCCATCTTCAGGTTGTGAATGGACTTTCGGATCAGTTATACAGGAATGCGTGGAGCGTTCTTGGGGAGTTCTGGGGGAGGGGGGGGGCGGTTCGAGATCTCATTATAACAGTGGGTACCATGGTCCCGGGTCTTATCAGACGAACTACCATTAGTAGCTTTGTAGTGCCCTTATTTTTCAAAGTGGGTACTACTCTTAAGTTAGGGATGTAATATAAGTACGACTCTTATGCTAAGATTATAGTATAAGTACAAACCGCGATCCGCGGGTAGCAGATAACAAGTAGCAGTTCACGGATCACCAGCGAGATCGACTCCCACCACTCCACAAAGACCGTCCTCACTACTCGAACAGAAGCAACCGCCAGAAAAGAACCCCATCCCAACTCAGTGCAAACACACATCTCTTTGAATAGCTGTTCAAACATGTTGATGCGAACACCACGCATCACATAAAACCGATACGGAACGATACAAAAGTTACGACAGGACTATTAAGCTTTAGCACTTTAGCACGCTAACTCCTAGGCATACACTATATTTGTAATCATGTTTGTACTTATACTATAATCCTAGCATAAGAGTTGTATTTATATTATATCCCTAGCTTAAGAATAGTACCCACTTTGAAAAATAAGGGCACTACAAAGCTACTAATGGTAATCCGCCTGATAAAACCCGGGACCATGGTACCCACTGTTATATTGAGATCTCGAACCGCCCCCCCCCTCCCCCAGAACTCCCCAAGAACGCTCCACGCATTCCTGTATAACTGATCCGAAAGTCCAGTCACAACCTGAAGATGGCCCAAATATAGGGCCGAAACATGTCATTATAATCCTCGTGTAATACTAGAGGCAAATATAGTTGTGTTCGACTGTAAGTATTAATACACCAAGCTCCTTACTATTGTACTAACACAATGGGGATGACGCACATCAGAATTACGAAATCGCCTAACGACGCATTTCTCAGAACGTATCCTCGTCGTTAAGCGACGCATATCTGTACTCTACGCAGAGAACTGGCGGTAATTACAGCTACACACGGACCTTGGGACCACGAATTAATTCAAACATGTTAAATAGATCACATGTTTGGTGCATGAGCATTATAAAACTTGTTTAGGTATCAAGGTTTAGGCTTTCTACTGATTCAAAATTAATCGCGAAAAAAAATAATTTTGGGGGGGAAAAAAGACTAAGATTCGTCTTCTAGAATATGATGCCACGTCTGCGGGTAAAGAGTTACCGGAGTTAGGGTAAGCTTCGTGCCTGCTGCGTCCATTTCGCCTCCATAGTACTTTCCGGTAATGCCAATCCTTTACGTGGCTGCAAAGGTTCGTTCACGAATCCACCTAAGCAACAGCAGAATCGCATCGATGATTCTAGATATTAAGTGTTATCTGACATAAGAAGGCCCCAAGTACGAAAGAAGAAAAAAATTCCAGTTAAGTGGCAACTGAAATTAAAGTGTACACAGGTCAAAGACCTGTCAGGCTGCATTGTGGCTGACTTTTGCAGGCTCTTGACACTATTATGTCGTACAGCTACATAGACACTTGTTTCTTTCTGATGCGCTTCGGGAGCCTGTGCTGAAGTGTCCAGTTGTTACCTAACGGAATGCCATCGTGCGCATGACTGTCGTAAAGAACACAGGGAGTCCACTGAAAGTAGCATCAAGCGACAGATCCGACATCTCATCAAGATGGTGTCCGAAAACACTAAAAAACTAAATTTCAAGACAGGCCAAATGGTCTTCAGTCGTAACGTGACTCGGACTTACAGGAAGCAGATGGTAGGTAGGCTGCGAGACAGTCTGCAGCATGAATCGACTCCGCAGTGAAACAGTCTTCTCACGACCATTGAACTCTCCTGACAACGGCTGACAACGGATTGCGGTAGAGACTACCGGCTCCGAGGTTTTGAAACATGACTGTGCTAATTGGTTGATATCCAATTCTGCGGAAAGAAAGTGACAAATTGAGCTTTGGTTTCAATAACCGAGTTATCAACCCGTGGACTACAGCTGATAGCTCCTCAGCTAGTCACGAAATTGTAAGCTGTTATGGAACGTCAGTGTTCGTTACTGTGTTCATAGCAGTCCTTCTTTAAGATCCATTTCATAACATTATCCTCCCTACTACGCCTAGATCTTCCAAGTGATCTCATTCCTTCAAATTTCCCTTTCAAAACCCTGTATGCATATATCTTTTCTCCCACACGTGCCACATACCCCGACAATTTCCCCCTACTTGATTTGATCACCCAAATAATGTTTGATGAGGAGCACATCATGAAGGTCCTCAGTATGCAGTTTTCTCTAGTCTCTTGTTCCTTCCTCCCTCTTAGTCCCAAATACTTCATCAGCTCCCTGTGCACGAACACCCTCAGGCTATGTTCTTCCCTTGTTTTGACGGATCAAGCATTATAAAATTTAGCTTAAATGAATAGTCGTGCTTAAAGCTTGTGGTAATATTCTAATATCGTCAAACGGATACGTTTATGCTATGGTATTGGGGTAATGACCTCATCCGAGCATAGTCTGGTAGGTGGTAACCAAAGCTGCAGAGGAACACACTGCTCCAGGCACGGGTTGTCTTCTTGCTTCGAGATGGAAACCCGATTACACGGTGTCATAACGTATGTGACCTTATTACTAACTGTCACAGAGTGTTTTCTGTGCACTCTATCTCCGGATAAGTAAGTCCTATACCACTTCTTTCAGACGGGTTCTCTCTCCGTCTCCGGATAGTAGAAAGAGCAACTACTCGGTTTGACCTAGGTGACTTCGTTCTTATCACTAGCAGCCAAGAGTGGCAATATAAATAACGAGACACACATTTCCGCAATAACGAAAATAAAAAATCATGAAGTGTAAGAGCCCAGACGTTTCCCCCAATGTATAAAAATTTAAGTAGTCATTCCGTTCTATTTATTCAATTGTTAAACATAACAAACGAATAACACAACACTTAGTATAAGAACATCATATACTATTATAAACTTATTTATACTACATGTTTCGGCCAATCCACGTGACCATCATTTTATTAGGAGGAGGCTTCCCCTTTACAAACAGTGGTTATCATATATTATTATTATTATTCCAGAACAGTGGAATAACAAAAGTTGAATTGAAAACTAAATACAGTATTAAAGTATTCCTGTTATGCCCATAGTTGTCAAGTGCCATTCAGAACACCCTGTGTCGCTGACGAAAGGCAAGTTACTTTAACGTATGTAGTTCCGTAGTGGATGCCAATTTATGTAACTGCTATTCATGGGGGAAATTTAGTACGATTTTTTTTATAAAGCGTAATAAATCCTTGTGCATATGTTGTTATAATCTCCTGTTTATCTATATTTGCTTTCTGTGTTGTTAATGATAAAATTCTTACCTTAAGGCGTATAGGTATGTGGTGGATATTGCTTATATAATTCTGTATTCTGTGGGGCTTAGCAGTATGTGCAGTTGACTAGTGCGTACGAAGAAGGTTGTTATGTGAACCACACAACAATCTTTGAGAACGAGGTTGCGAGGAAGCATTTAGACGTAACAATGACCACGCACGAGCAAGGAAAATTTACATAATTAGGACCTTCGTAGGAACTCACTACACCGAGAGTTATTCCTCATAACCCCCCCCCCCCAAAAAAGCCCAGCTAGTCGAAGAATGTTACGACCTTTATAAATGCCGAAAACTCGTAGGTAACCGATTCTTCGTCTGCGACAGCCTGCTTCAGGAGCTTATCCCGAGATAGGTGCACGCAATCCACATGCTACATCCCCGATCAATTTCAGCATTATCCTCCGACAGATGCCTGGGTCTCTAAAGTAGTTTCCTCCCATCAGGCCTCCCGACCAAAACGTTGTATTGCTTTACTCTTTCTTAGACCGTGATTTTAAATTGTTTTGTGAATTGCCAAGAAAGCAGGTAAGGCATATAGCAATGAAACATGTAAAAAGCCTGATAGAAATTTGAAGACACAATGTTATATTTGTTTCTGCTTTCCAGATCTACAGATGTTTTGAACAGTATTTACAACTATATCCTATACAAAGTGATCAAAAGTAGCCAAAATCGATGGTTTTATATATATAGAAAATCATGTATTTGTATTTCAAATTTACCGTACAGCATGTTTCAATTTGCGATTTCATAATGATTCAGCTGCCGTCAATTTTTGAAGGTGTCGATCATGTTTGACAGACTTGCAGATGTTTGTCACCTGCAGCAACCAAACACTCAAGTGATAAGTAACAGCAGACATGATACTAAGCTAATGTAACGCAATAAATTTGACAAATGGCTTATGTTTGAGTGACATGAGATATCTTATCACCGTCTTGGAAGGTGGATATTTACAGCATTTAATTCTGACTTCAAACCTGGAAGCAAATCCACTATGGAAATAACGATCGCGGTATTCTTGGTCATAATACTATGTAGTTTGGTACGTTATCAGTGGAATCTCCTACGGACATCTTCAGGGTTTTTCTATTCTGGAAACGGAGACCACAAGTTCTTCCGAAACTCAACTGTATAGATTATAAGCCAGATGACCAGTCGTGACTTTTACCTCCGCAAAACCCGTCAAATCCCTTCACACAATTACATAATTTACAACACACAATACAAATTTGTCCCCATGAATTGGCGTCCTGCAAGATTCTAACCGTCCTACGGAAATGCGATCCCTTTACAGCTATGTCCCAGATCCAACTATTTGTTGCATAGCAACGCGCAGCAATCAATGCATAACAGGCAATCAAAAATTCTCAGAGACCTCACTGTATGGAATCCATCCCTGATTCTTCCGCTTTGGATTCAGGCTAAGTCAGTCAATGCACTAACGTGACTGTTGACCTAATTAACTACGTACATTTTTCTGACGGCACAGGTTACAGCGCCGATTCCAGTGGTCGCGCGGTCTAAGGCCACTCACTTACTGGGATTGCGGCTTCGAATCCCGGGGGTATGGTTGTCCGTCTCTTGTGAGTGTAGTGTGTTGTCAGGTAGAGGTCTTTGCAACGAGCTGATCACTCGTCCAGAGGAGTCCTAGGCCCATTACGGCTGTCGAGAAATGGGGAAGGGTAAAAATAGGCTACAGCGTCGTACGTACGATGAATGCAAAGTATGTATTTTAAAGGATAGGGAAGGAAGAGGATGCGATATTTTAAGCTAGTCTTTGAACATTTGTTGTACGCGACTGAGAAAAGCCAAGGAAAAATCTAAGTTCCGACAAACGATTTTTGGGCCGAAGTCTAAATATGACGCACGAATGCTAACCATTTAAGAGCAACGAGTCTCAAAAGCCGACAGTGGCTGCTGTAACCTTTGCACTGCATTCACATTACAGCGTTATCCTGCATTACCACTTTTAACACCCCTGATTTACCAGCCTACTTCAGTATCTTTCTGCCATGTTTGAATAGGTGACCTTATCGGAGGCGGTATTACGTAAGCCGAGTGCTTATTATCTTGTAGTACTAACCACGTTGGCACTTACATTCAGGATGACACCGGTTCGAATCTCGGTCGGGAATCCAACTATTCTTACGAACGATTTATTATTAATGTTGTTGTTGTTTTGGCCATATTCTGGCTCCGAGTACAATTACTTAAACACAAATTTATTATATATAATTAACAATTAAAACGGAATCACAATAATTTGACAGTTCCCTTTACACATTTTCCTGCAAAATGGTTTGGTATCCAACCATATTCACTTAAATTCCCATATAACGTATTTTATCAAAAATCCAATTAAGACGTGAATGCAATGTTTACTTACAATCAGTACTGTTCGTATTTCATCATTAAACGAAGTGTGTAGTATGAACTCAAAAATTTGCAATGTTCCCAACTACTTCACTGAATTTCAGGATCTCACATACATACTGAGGATTCACAGCAACAAAATAAACCCCAATAACATTTTCTCATGTGAAAATCACCAGTGAACGAGAATTAAAATATCACAAAAAAATGATGATGGCCAATTCCATCTGATGCCGATATTAAGAACGTATGGAGTTCTACCTCCACTCTTCACGTTGTGTTGCTCATAAAGGTAAAGCAGTCCTGTTACAGGCCTGGAGTGGCCCAGAGGGTTCCAGGAAGTTAAGGTTCCCATATTACATGACAACAGCACAGGATGGTGGTAAGGTTGTCAGCCCTACGCACCGGCCGCCTTTACCTCCAGGAAATGCTCCTGGTACTCATTTCTGTTAGAGGCTGAGTCGACCCCAGGGCCATAGTGTGCTGCTCATGTTAACTGGTAATAAACAATACCGAAGTAGTTTGGATCCTTTATTGATCTCTCTTATAATGACATTTAACATTACATTAGATGTTCTTGACTGTTTCATGTACATTCATTTTAGCTGATGAAAATATATTAATGAACTTACAGTAACAAACCTCCACTGTAACACAATGGATATCCAGTTTGCTTTAGGACAGACAAATGCTGCTTCAGTCACATCACAACCATTTGAACAGCCACTGAAACACACAACACTGACAATTATTTACAAGCAAAATGAACTCCTGTTAACCGGAAAGGTGCCCCCTCTTCTTCAGAGGTGATGAGATTCTTGATGAGGTCAGTCTGCAGAAGGCCTCAGTGCCCTTGTGCCAAACTGTCTCCCAGATTTCGACAAAGAATGATAGAAAATATCATCCCGAACATCTGTAACATTCAGAAAAAATAGTCAGATAAATTCAGAGTTTATTTATCAATTTTAATTAAATAATAAGGCTGAAATTGGTCATATGAGCAAAAAAGAGAGAAAATGATGAAACGGATGACACGGGCAGTTAGTCATTATCACTTAATAACAATTTATCAAAATTTCAGCATAAATTCAGAAGCTGTAGGTTCCTATGAAACGTCGGTAAATTTCTACCATTTTACATGTCATCACATCCCAAAAGACAGTATTCCTCAGTATATTTGTAGTTCCAAAAACAATTACTCACATGGAGGAAAGCTATGCCAATTCCAAGGCCAATAAGTAATGTTGTGTCTTCCTTGAACCACTTCACAACATCTTCTAAACAGCCCTGGAATGGAAGTAAAATATCTTCATTTTTATTCTACTTCCATATACTTCACCAAGTTTTAATGTCAGTGATATATCTATGTGGCCACACTATACTAGTTGTGAGCATTTCAGAAAAGTAGTAATGTCCAATGTGGGCTGGGTAGTTCAGTTGGTATAGCGACTGACTACAGGCTGGACGGTCCGGGATCTAATCTCAGTGGGGACGAGATTTTCTGCCTGTCCAGACCGGCCCTGGGGCCCACGCAGCCTCCTGTACAACAGGTACCGGGTCTTTCCCAGGGTTAAAGTGCGGCCGGGGTGTGCTGCTGACCACTCACCCCCTCCTAGTGCCGCGGTCATGGAAGAGTAGAGCTATACATCTACCCACCCTCTGGGCCACACCGGGCCTGTAACGGGATCACTTTACCTTTACCTTTTAGTAATGACCAATACAAATAATTTTGTATTCAGAAAAGTAAAGTAAAGTATGAAAAAAAAGTCATTAGTTATATGTGTGAGTGCATGTGTGTTGTAGCACTCACAGCAGTTTGCCAACAACTGAATGACAAACAAAGCCAGAGGTGAAAATCCGAAAGAATGATTGTATTGTATGAATTTCTTCATCCAGCAAAACAATCTGTGCACATAATTTCCCAAACTTTGGTCATATTGTTCAGAATTTACCATTGGAGAATACATATGGAAATGAAGCCTAATGAACCAAATGTATAGGAATGTTGATGTGGTTCAGTCTAAAGCTCAGCATCTTCCAATCTCACTGCATGAGTTACAGTGTACAATGACTGTAAATTAATATGGAGCAGTATTGGTGTACTGTACATTGGATTCACAGGGGAATATAAACATTTTATAAGAATTTAAGTTTATTCCCATGCATCTAAATGCAAAGTAATATCAAAATGACAGTAGGCATAGAGAGAAACAATGAGTTGTAATTACTATTCAGTTTCTTCATTCAGTCAATCACGATTTGATGTTTGCTCCTGTCTAAGCTGTTGCTATTATTCAAGACAATTAAATATTAAAATAACTAAAGAAAAACAAAGAGAAGTACCTCTTTGTGTCTTGCTAGCTTGTGTTTATCCACTTCACTATTCTGGCATGCTGTCTCATCTTTTGGTTGTGGATGCTGCCATGGTTCCTCCACCTGCCCACAAAAGTGACTGCTGTTACTGCATTATGGATATATTTCCCCACTTTTAATCATGATTCCCTTACATGTTCATCACTTCAAATGTTCTATACTGAGATCTCAAAAAATATTTATACTTGACAATCATAATCAAAAAATGAATTCCAAATTATGAGTGGACTTGTTAAACTCCCTTAAATTTTCAAGGGTTAAAATACACCAGCTTCTGAAGGCAGACTTTCCTTCTCATTAGGGACAACATGGTTACATGAAAAGAATTTATGTTTCACAGCTGTCATAATGCTATTTATCACACTACAGTAGAACTTGCAACAACTGCATACACAACAATAAGTGTTATTAATTTTGATTACAGGATCAAGATTCTTGTGAGTTATCATCAAAAAAAGCCTAAAAGAGTAAATTTTGGAGGCCACCGAAATAGGGTGCTGGGACACTGCTTAAGCCAAAAACAAACAAAACACTTCCAAGAAGCTAACAAACCTTTTCTATTCCTTCTATGAAATCTTGCCATCTTGCTTTTCTCAATGGTTTGCCAAGGCAAAACACTGTCATGCATATAATACACAGCTCAAACTTCAGACATACATTTTAATGGACAATTCACAAGTCATCACTTAGAAGTTACTAGCACAGTTAAGAAATCATTGTATGTGAGTAGGGGTGTGCTCACAATCAAATAAATTCTAACAATAAATATATGGCCTCAGGTTTATAACTGCTGAGGAGGTAAGACACCTTCTACACTACAACAGCTGACTCTTTGACAAGAGAGTTGTGCACATACACCAGTTCTTTTGTGCATCCTTGACAATCTGTGTAAGATGCGACCTTATAATGATCATATCAGATCTCTTTTCTGTTTGTTTACATGTTTTGTCTCCCAAATCAACTAACATATTTGGATGAAACTGGATGCCTGACTAGAAGCTGCCTGAAAAATTAATTTATGTTCATACTGGTATAGTAAATTAACCTACAAATATTGTTTCTCTACACAAAATATATTAAAAATTGTCAAATGCAACTTTTTAGACAAGAATACTTACAATGCCAAGTTACAGGAAAAACAAAATGTGGCAGATCTATGCCCAACATGTTTTGATCACTGCAAGTGGTCAAAGAAGCCCATTTAATTATAAAACTATGGCTTAATTTCCAGACTATCATCTCTGCATTTCATAATTATTATGGATATATCAATACTACTGGATTCTGGCAACAGTCTATTACACCTGGTTTTTGGGATTTATCTATAATCTAGAAGTATTTCAAACAGAATAAATTGTATTGTAAATTGACCACCATTAGGAAGAAATTTGATCTTTGTAATGAAGTGAGCAGGTGCAACATCTTTCACCCAAAGATGGAATGAGATCCAGCTTCTAAAACATTTTGCTCTCTTTGAATCATATACAAATCATTAAGTCCAGAAAGCCAGTAATACTACATCAAATTTTACTCAGAAAAAAGGTGCATAATCACATAAGAGACACAATCTTACATATTAATGCCATTTACTGTTGCTGAAACACTCAAGGAGAAGATTCCAATTTTTAGGGATGCTGGCTCCATCTTTATGATCTAACAATCTGCGTGAACTGCTAGAACCTGAAGAAGGAAGCAGCTGTATTTACCAGCTGATGAGGCAAACATCCCAGAAGACTTGAATCACAATCAACACCACTATGAAAACCCCAAATCCCACACTTTTAGAGAAAGTCATAACAGCCTATATATGGATTAAAGTGTTAAATAACCGTGAATACGATTAACTAACCAATGACAGAAAAAAATTACCCTTATAAACTAATATTACCATTCTTATATCATGCATGAATAAAACTGTCGAAGTGCTTTGCACTTGTAGTGCAACTCACGTTGCATTAGTCATGAATCAGTAACGCCCATGGATCTTATATTGTAGTCTTGATAAAACTACAACATACACTACAAGCCTACCACCCAGCAGAAAGTAACTATGCTTACACTCTACATTAGGAACACAAACTGAAAACAGTACCATAAAGCCTAACAAAATCATCCTTGAAGTGAACATGACATAAAAATATTGGCAAAACAGATCTTCATTACAATTACAGACACAATAATACAACCAAAACACATTACTGACATTGCTGTCCCAAATAACCATAACAATGAGCATCAAGAACACAGAAAATCCACTAAACTTGCATATGAAGATAGCTTCAGGGAAGATACTATCCTGTCCTCGACTGGGATAATGCCCCTCTCTCTGCAGGCTATGTGACCATAGTTTCTGAGCACAGTGGAATTCACATACCAGAATATCTCAACAACAGGGGTAAAAATGTGAAACATAACATTTTCCCTGCTATCTGTATACAATTCTTTTGATATTCAACTATTTCAGTTGGAAGGTACATTGAGTAGTGGATGAAGGCTAATTTGGGTGCAGACAATTTATACTGTAAAATAACAGATTTCACTACTTGGATTGATGTTCTAAGACAACGTATGTACAAGCCTCTGCTTACAAAAAACAGTACATCAAATGGACACTGTCAGTATGTCTGTCCTCATATTCATGTCAACATTTCTCTAACCAAGTATGTCTGTTGAGTTTTTAAATTTCTGGATCCTTTTACAGCTTCCACAGTCTGCCCTGAGAAACCAAACACACATAAAAGGACACAAATTCTTTCCACACTGCCACACTAGGTTATAATGTGAAAGAATGAATGTGTTTGGCTTCCCACAAAGACACCAAATCCATATGTGTGTCAGAGAAACATTATAAATATGAATAAATATGGTAAATATTCTAAATGCCACTATTTTTTCATAACAGATGGCTCTCAGAAATTTGTCACAAAAAACTTCAGGGTACAGACCTCCTAATAATACTATAATCACAAATTTAGTCAATCTGTCTTTCATTTAGTATTTCATCTAATAGCAAAAATGCTATCTCTGTTTCAGACACATGTATCACACAAAACTAATAAACAGGAACTAAAAACTGGCAGCTGCTTTCTTTTATAGAAGTTACAGCATAATACTAAGGAATAAATTTTTACACATACGCAACAGAAATGTGACAGTAAATATTTGTGCCACAACAGGGACACCATGCACACTTTGGGACTGCATAACTATGCACATTCACCACTTACAGTGCCGCTGAAGAATCTTGACACTACAATAATTGGACTTCCAGCATTGGAAACCTAAATGGTAAACAGGATGCAGGAATGAAACAAGAGAACAAGAAGACAGTCCTTTGTACATATTCAATTGAAACTTGAACAGGCTTAAACTTCATAAGTCTTTGTTTGGCATTGTTCTGTTAGATACAGAAACTACAACTACTGATTTATAACCTTCATGAACTAGTACAAACTTTTATAAATTTTATTAGAAACTAAAAACATAATGATTGGTTCTTCTTTCCAAATGAGTAAATCACTAGAAGTATGGCAGGCTTTTGTGGGTGTTCTATGAACAAGTAACAATGTATCAATACAAGTCAAATTTGCAGTATAGTACAGTGCCCAAGATATGGACAGGACAACCAAGAAATTATTCTTCTATTACTGGCATGGACAAGTGACTTCTCTCCTCAAAAGTGTCCAGACCAGCTCTAGAGCCCTTCCAGCCTCCTACTCATTGGGTACTGAGGAGCTATTTCTACAGGCATAATGTGGCTAAGGCATGACTAACCACACATCTTCATCTAGTGCGAAGTTACGAATGCATTAAGTCATTAAGTTATAAATCCATTCCCCATATGCCTACATGGTGGGCACACAGAATGTTACTTGCACATGTGTGTATGTGTGTTTGTAGAGGCACTACTTTAATAATATCACAAACAAACCAGAATATTTAATTATGGAACAAGCACAGGAGACGCAGTTAGTAAATGTCATTCATAACAAAAACAATGATTCATAAGTGACAGTACCTTTCTGTTCAATAGCCTCATCAATTTGGAGCAGAAAAGTAATGCTATGAAAACCTTCTCTGCCTCCACCAGCAGGGTGGGATGTGATGGGTAAAGAGCACAGATCCTATATCAATCACTAAGGCCCCCTGCTTCAAGAACAGCCACCAGCCTGTGACGGATGGCAGGCAAAGTCACATGCATAATTACCTCAATATCAACCAGCAAACAGTTGTTTAACTTGGGAAGCTGAATTAATGATGCTGTCATGTTGTGATGTACAAAGATCAAGAGTGTTTACCCACCATATTGCTCTGCACCACTGAGACTGGTTGTCCAAGAATATTTTACCACTTCAAATTGCCATAAAACATTCAAATTTGTTGTTATTTCTTTCAGCTTCGGCCAAATACAATGTTATATTTTAATCAGATCAATTACAGTGCCATAGTAATAACTGCTATGTTATTTGCAAAAAGTGTTACAAGGTAATGTTTGAATAAAATAGCTTTGTACACACACACTGTACACTTAAAATACAGAATACTAAGCATCATATATATATATATGTTCCACGTTAGTGGTTTGATGACACATTTTCCTGTCACCACTACCATTACATTGGAATAAAAAAACACTGTCTTTGTTTTGTAAACATTCATCCAAACACAGCTTAATAACCAAACTGGGGACTTATATTCTCTTCTTAAATCGTAGGCATGTAATTGCAACTCACATCTGTGTTGGCTAGTATGCAGCATGTAGGAGGCACATTGATTCTTGAACGAGTGGAAATTCCCATACTTTCATTTTGCCATTTTGTATTAATATAATCAGCATCTGAGAGGACACCACAGCAATTATACTGTAAGAAGTATCAAATGACATATATTAATGCCAAATAAACACCAAATTATTTCTTATTTTATGCTCGAAATCACCTTCATACAAGAAAACATATATAAATGTATAAAAACAATTTGAGACTACAACTATGGCTCTCTTTAAAAATTATCTGACATGTTATTGTATGATGTTCATCTTAAACCATGCAGAATGCAGTTTTATAGCCTTGAAGTTAAAAAAATTACAGACTTGTGGTGAACTGTCTCATCCATTCATATACAGTCATCAAATACTTGAAAGTCTGGAAAATACAATGTTTTGTATCAATGGATGTTGAATAACTGTTGACACAGCATCAATACATAACCTACAATCCAAACACACACACACACTTCAGAAAATCAAATAAAGGAACAGAATTAATTATGAATACAGACAAAACTTTTTAGATGCCACCACAATCCTATTCACTAAAATTTCACACACAGAATTCAAGATCTGCTGAATGTATTTTCAGGGAAATGAATATTTAAGAATTCTGTGAAAAAATGGCCAGCCAATCCAGCCTCCATGTATATCAGAAAATGAACACTTTACAAGCCCACCTACAGTGTTTCTGGATGCATCTCGAGTGTAGCATGTTAAATATTTATGGGATGGAAAATGAGTGTTTAGCAGAAGCTGTAGACAGAAATGAAATGTCCATTTTATGTCCCACACACCTCTTCCACATCGGTTTTAGAGATCTTTAAATAAAGAGCCAATAAGTGTACATGTCCATTGTTTCCTATTAAACAACAAGTAACAACCTTCTAAACATGCCTTCCCTGTGAAGAACACAACGAAGTACACAGTGAATTTAAATTTTACTGAAATCAAATCTGTTTTTAAATACTAATATATTTTAAGAATTATATAAAATACTGTTGTGTTTGACTGTTGTGATCCTTTCCTTTATTTCTAAATCTGTTTTTGTCTTCAGTGTCATACCCTCTTATGGTATGGATCTGAGGCATACATTGTAACACCTCATATAAAGGTTACATTTATTTTAAAACTGGTAATAACAGGGAATATTAAATTGTTGATGCTTCTTCTTTAAAAATCATGTAGTTTTGACTTCTAATTTGAGTATCAATAACATAGTCAGTATAGTGACTATGCTATGGGCTGGGCAATCAAGGGGTCAAATCCTGACAGTGGCAAAAGACCCGTTTCTTTTCCAAAATGTTCAGACCAGCTCTGGGGTCAACCCAGCCCCTTATTCAATGGGTGTGGGGGTTCTTTCTCCAGCCATGAATCATCTCAGGAGTGAAGTTGACCACTGACCTCCATAGAGTGCAGAGGTCAAGAATGAGTGGAGTTCTACTTATATTCCCCCTATACACCTTCATGACATGAGCAGGGACAACTTTAGAGTTACAAACAGTTAATAGATGCACGTGAATTTAATGCTCATCCAATGTCAGGGCACAGATCATAGCAGATTTCAGCATCCAATACAATGACGAGATTTGTTTCCACCGACCATCGCACACTGCATGCCTCTGTCAGTGTCAACTGTACACTTGATAGTCTTGTCGGTAATAACGATTACTCTATCATTACCACTGTGTTGCTCAACAAACTAATGTTTCCACCAGTTCCAGTATAATAAGTGCAATTAAACTTTCACCCACGTTTTTACTCCTGCAGTTACTGCGTTTAATAAAACATTAACCCTCTGGCCGGTTACTGTTCATCCACTGCTTACTCATACTTTTTTCCTACACAACACATTTAAAACCCACGGAAAAAAATCGCCTTGTGTTTAGACTATCGGTACGCCGCGTATGTCGCAGAAGTTGCTTCCACGACACGGGGCACGTCATTATGGCCAGAAGACAGCGTAACAAAATCTGGTGGTGCAAGTGTAAGTACATTCAGATTTTTTAATAAAGAGAGATCAACTTGATGTAACTTTCTTTTTTATTGCATTATTTAATGCTCAACATGTTTCGGATGTTAATACATCCATCCTCAGGAGCTTGCGACTTATTTGTAGAGTTGTTTCATGGGTTGTATTGCTCTGGTTCGATGTGTGTTGGTGTTACGTTGTGGTTTGGCTTGGGCTGAAAGCCTGCATACGGATACCACACCACCTCAGCCAAACCACAACGTAACACTAACACACATCGAACCAGAGCAATACAACCCATGAAATAACTCAACAAATAAGTCGCAAGCTCCTGACGATGGATGTATTAACATCCAAAACATGTTGATCATTAAATAATGCAAAAAAAAAAAGCAAGTGACATCAAGTTGGCCTCTCTTTATTCAACTATTAAGATGATGCACGGTCCAATAAACATAAGATACATTCAGATATGTTTACAAATATAAAGACGTTGCAGGAAGACATACGACATTTATCTTGGGGTCTTGAACCGAGGATACAGTCACGGTATTCCACTCATAAAAACAAAACAACACGTGTACCGTTGTTCACAGAGTTGTAGAGCCAAAAAATGCGTATCGCTCTTCCGAGTACTCCAGGTTTCATATCATGTATTTCAAATACTTAAACCGTACACGCAATATAAGTACAAACGTAATACTGAGGCGAGTTTGCGAAACCACACTTGCCGTGGAAAAGCAGTAGGTATCATATAGGTAGCCTTAGTTATCCAGCACACAGAGCGCATGTTCCTTCTTGTTACCTGTGGCCTGTCTGCATCTACCATATTTTTCCACGTTGTCTCATAAACGGCAAGATTTTCGAAAGAAAAAAAAAAGCCACTGAACATAAATAGTGTTTTGATTTTCTCTACAACTTCTGTCTGAAATTTTTCGCATTCTAAGGAGAATTCAGCGAGATATGATCATAAACATAAACACATCTAATGTAAAGGACTTTTATTCTCGTCATATTTTAACTAAACGTTGATTTTCTCAACCGATTTTTTTTGGGAAAATACTCTAATATCAAATTTCATGAAAATCCGTTCAGTAGGAGCCGAGTTGTTCCATGCGGACAGACGGATGTATAGACATACATGACAAAGCTAACAGTCACTCTTCGTAATTTTGTGAACTTGTCTAATGAGTGGCACAACTTACTTCTCAAGCGCGAAAGATATTTCTAAAAGTTATTACATTGCACAAAACCATTTAAAGTAATTTACAGTCTGCTATGAGGTTATGAGCCTCCTGGAATTTTATGAGTCTAACTCCAAGCCTGAGATGTGGCAAACAGTTCATGCAACATACAAAACCTGCAGCGTTCTCTATGTTTCATTTTTAGGGCTTCTAAAAATTGCAACAGGGCACTTGGGTTAATGTTTCGGCAGACACCAACAAATAGAAGATTTGACTGAAATTTTATCTGGCATAAAATTTCGCACATATTCGTGTGACTTAATCTCAAAGCGTTATGAGGCAAGTGAAATCAGTATTTGAACCTCCAGTGTAGGCAGCCAACGTTCTAGGTTGATTGATCTGGCTTTCATAACTGCCTAAAATGAAAGGGCAATTATGAATTTATACGGTTATTGAAGGACATTGTCCCAGCCTATGTGAAGATGCTCTTCCAAAATTTACTGTGACAGGAGGAAGAGAGAACCTCATACAACACTATGCACCTAGGAAGTAATTTGGGGTAGGTGTCTTCAAACTTTAGTATCTGTGGAACTCTTGTGAGTAAATATGAATTTTCTCAGAACCGCTGTACAGCAAGATCTTAATTCTGAGGCGCAAAAATAAAATAGTTTCTTAAAACAAAGTCTTATTTTAAAATATAATAATGAAGGTCATTCATATACAAGAAACACATTTTGTTACTGGCAATTTACACTGAAAATGCAAGTACCCTAGCGCCAATAATACAAAAAGAGGGGCAGGAAAACAAAAATTGGTATTACAATTATTCAAGTTACATTTACAAACCTCATTATACAGGACATGTGTTTGCGGAACGCCTGAAAGTCGTCCGTGGAACCGCGGGGTTCCGCGGAGCTCAGTTTGAGCAGCCACTACTCTAGAGTGATTGGTATGGTATACGGTGGGCGACCAAATGAAAGCACGTAGCCCTTGAGGGGCAGGAGAGACACTTACGGTGAACTGCGCTTGTTCGACCGCCTGGGTGAAGATGGAATCTCTGCCATAGTCATCTTTGAATCGGTTCATGAGTCGGTTCTCCAGGCCAGTAAGGAAGTGTTCCCGGTACACCAGAGTGGTGACGGCAACCACCAACTCGGCACACAATAACAAAAACAGGAACACAAAGTACTGGAAGACAACAAACTTCATTATACTCTACGACGAAAGGTGAAATTACTTTAGGATATGATATTCCAGGTTCTGACACCGTCTCGTGTATACGGAAGATGCAGGTTTCTCTGAAACCTGCAGCTTCCATATTCAGCGAACGAGTACGGCTTCTACCCTGCAGACGGAGACAGCAGGTTTCCTTATTAGGCCGAACACCTTCGTATAACACGATTATTAGGAACTACACAACCCTTAATTTCAATTCTACCCACCGTCTAATGAAAACATACAATTCTGAAACTTGAGTACTCAGAGACTAACCCACATAAAATTGGTTGTTATACTCATCTTCATCTCTCAGGCTGCTTCTGTACCTATACAAGATATGTGCTGTGTAGCAGGCCAAACAACAGAGGTCTTTGAATAAAGGTTGACCAACTAGATGACACTTGCTTTATTATATATTGCTCAACATGTTTCAGACGTTAATACGTCCATCTTCAGGAGCTAGCGAGTACTTGTTGTGTTGTGTAGGCTG